>Ga0123342_1003181_pt1 | contig 26567 bp, 17 predicted proteins | sample Turbeawhitnodule_FD_89960 | JGI IMG/M metagenome (GOLD analysis project Ga0123342, IMG submission 89960) | Root nodule microbial communities of legume samples collected from Mexico - Turtle bean Mexico white nodule | ecosystem: Host-associated > Plants > Roots > Nodule | place: Mexico: Nepantla...
TAAGAGAGCACCAATCACCGACCGACTGCTAGCTCCCTTAGACCACTCTCATGCATGGTACTGCAAAGCGCCTAACCTCTCTGATCTCTGATACTCTGCCACACAAGACTCGTATGCAACGCTATTGCCGGGAATCCCTTCTCATTCCTAGCTTAACTGCGTGTGATACGATGACCGATCGCCCTTTGATCACCGATCTCCGCCTGATCATTGATCACCCTCCAGGTGACCTTCTTCAAGACACATCAGCTTCCCCGGCCCACATGGCCCACTAAGAACGGCCCACGTGGCCATCAGTCGTTGACGTCACCCTAGACCGATGACTGACCGGATCAGTTTTCTATCAAAACAGCTTATGAGTTGCTTTGTAATACCTTGTGGTCCATCAAAGCGGTCCCTAGAGCCTTGACCCTAGCATGGAGGACTCTCTTGAGTAAAATAGCCACCAGAGAACTTAATTAGAAGAGGGGTTGCTTTAAGTTCAACTTTATGCCCTCTTTGTCAAGCAGACACTACAAGAAAATAACAATATAATCACTGAATTTGGCAACCGAAATACAATCATTGTAAATTGCGACTAAAATAGCCACAGAATGTTCTCAATATCAAATATGCGACTGAAATAACAACTAAATAAAGTGTTAATGATTTTAGTTAGTTTTGCAACTGAAATTGTGACCGATAATGAAATTAACAACAAATTCAGTCACTAAATCAGTGCATGTTTTGAATAAATTAAAAATAGTTAAATTGACGATCGAATTAGCGACCAAATTTGTTTATTTTTCAGCGACCACATTTATTTTGGTCGCTAAATGGAAGTTTTAATTTTTGACACCGAATTAGCAACCAAATCTATTTATCTTTCAACAACCACTTTTTTTTGTCACTAAATAGAATTGCTAATATTTGTCACTGAATTAGAGACCAAATTAATATTTATATATTTTTTTAATTAATTGTTCACATATAAAAATATACAATAATAATTATATTTTAAACATATAATTATATTTTAAATATATAATTATAATTATAATTGAATTATATAATTAATATTAAACAAAGAATTATATTCCCCCTTTTCTCTTTTGGTTTTTCCAGCTTCTCTGATTTTACTCTTCTTCAAGTTTTCATTTCTCGCATTGTTAGGTTTTAGATTACTGTTTGGTAATAAATCTTAACCTATTTTGATAAGTTCTCAGAAATACACATAGTCATTGGAAGAGGAGGAGGAGGAGTAGACGACGACATTAGAGGAGGAGGAAGTGACGATAGTGGTTTAGGAGGTGGTGGTGGCATTGGAGGGGAGCGGGTGATGGACTTTGTCGTGGTGCTAGTGGAGGAATTGAAGGAGGAGCACGTGGCGGTGTAGGAGTAGAAGTTGGTGCGAGCGGGGGAGGTGGGTTTTGCGGTGGTTGTGGAGCTAGAGGATGAGGGTTTGGAGGTGGAAGTGGAGGTGAAGTTGGAGGATGAGGAGACAACGAATTTGGTGGTGGCGGTGGCGTTGGTGTTAGTGGTGGTTTTGGTGGTGGTAATGATGTTAGATTTGGTGATGGAGTAGGTGGTGGCCACTGAGGCACTGCTTGGATTCGGGTGACTATTGTTCTCCTGGAAAGAAAAGTAGAGAAAGTTTTTGTTTGTATCTATAAAATATTGCTTAAAGGAAGACAAAGAAAGTTGAAAAATTACAACTTTTGTTTCTTCAATCCAATGCCATGAGTAGCCATGAATAGGAGAGAAAGTTAGAATTAGTATGTGATTTTACATTTTTGCCCTTGCTTTTTTAATGACATTGAATAATGTCATAAAAAAGGCAGGGAAATGTATGTGGTGGAGGGAAGTTAATAATAATATTTTTTAGGTTGAGTGAGGATGAAGTTAATAATAATACACCGCTTTCAAAACATTTATAATTCACAAAAAATCAATCAAATTATATTTTCAACAATTTTTAAATATAAGGGCAAATATGTAAACTTACAATTTTATAAATTAAAAAAATACAATTTCAATCACATCCATCACATCACTCACAAACTTTTATAAACTTTTCACTTTATTTACCTTAATCCAAACACTCTACCTTTTTCACACTTTCCCTTAAAATCATCTTAAATCCACTCTCTCAATTTTCCTCCCTAATCCAAACAAAGCATAAATGCAAGGTAAGAGTGTTAATTCAGTTTTATGTTGATGAAAAACAATAAGAGAGAAAGAAAAAGGAAAATTTTGAAATGGAGTTGAAGCTATAACTACCGTAAAATGTGTGATTAAATAGCTTCATAAGAAGAATGTCAGTCAAAATTATTCATAGTCAAATTATCAATATTCAATTTTAAAGTGAACACTCTTTGAGCTGAGGTTTGCTTTCTATATGAGAATACATACATATTTGGCTGCTTCCACATGACTAGTATAGTTTTTATTTATTTTTATAATACTAATACTTCAAGCATTGCTGTAGGAAGCTCGTAAGCGTTTTGATAAATCCCCCCTTGTATATATGATCAGGTCATCATTTTCTTAATAAGGTTACAGTGTTGTGAACTCTGCATCCATAGATTTTTTGTAAAATGTGCTTTAAGTCCCTTAAGTTTTGGTCAAAACTAGTTTTAGACCCAAACATTAAAATCTGATGGTTTTGGTCCTTATATTTTCTAAAATTTGGAATATTTGGTCCCGAAATCCTCAGTATCTCAGGAAAAAAAAAGGGACTAAAACCGTTTATTTGAAAATGGAAGGACTAAAACCAAATCTTGATGGATCTTAAATACATTTTACCATAATCTTTTTTTCTGCTACATGTTTATCTCTGTGATATATATATATATATATAATATACTAAATAAGAAACATAATTGCTTCTCTTTTTAACTGATCCAGGAGTATGATAATATATAAATATAATTCATTTTTCACAATTCACAAAATATTTGTATTGTCTAGGGGTTTCCTAATAAATGGCCATCATGGATTTATACTTTTAAATTCTTTTTTACTTGTTGAAATTTTATGTTGATGGTCAATTTCCATTTTCCTTTGCATCATTTATGTATGTAGTTGGTGGTCGCCAAAGTTATACAAGGTCAATAGAATTGCCGCTCGATGAAACGGCGATCTCAATGCGTGCGTAGTCGGTGGATGTCGAAGTGATGCAAAGGCTAACATGATCGTCGGTCGGTGGTCGTCGAAGTTATGCAAAGATTATCGCCAGTCGAGGAAGTGGCGTGCTCTTTATGGGCGTAGTCGGTGGTCGCCGAAGGCAATGTGCATGGGTAACTCGTCGCGTGGCGAGGTGAATGTAGAGGGCATCGGTTGTGGGCGTCTCGAGTTGTATGTTGCTTAAGGTAACCTGTTGGCAGTTTTTTGGGTATGATTGTCTCACTTTAAGGTTGCTCTGCCACAACCATAAAGGAGAGTCTTTTGTGTGGATGATGTAGGAAGTCCACTTCTGGGCTACTGTATATGGGTTGGGTACCCCTGAAGTATCCCCTTAATTTTATTTATTCATTGCTTATAAAAAAAATCTTAATTATTATACCAATTAAAATATAAAAGCTTCAACATTTGATTATTGAGAGAGTAAGCGTTCATATTTTAATTGGTATAATAATTAAATGATATAATGGAAATTAACCTTGCAGTTTCATATTAGAAAGTTGTCAAATTTTTCTTAACTCAGATAGCCATTATCTCAAGTGTTATCTTTTAGTTATTTTTCATTTCATAGAATCTTGAAGTGCTTACATTTTTTTTTGCACAATCAATTGTTCACATTTTTCTACAATGACATCAAATTTGGTACAGAAATCTATTAATGAGGAATAAATTAGTATACTTAAAATTTTATTATAATATTTTTTTCATTTATTTTTAAAAAATTGAAAATTAACTTTAAATATTACTGAATCAAGTGAAAGACTAAGACTTGACTTGTAATATGGTCAAATATGAAACAATTGATATTTTGACAATTTAATGTTATCATTTTGATTTACTTGTAGTTTGGATTACTTTGACATTATCAACTTTGTTCTCTCAATGAATGACTAAAGTGATATTTTAATTATAAATTTGTTTATATTTTTCAATTATTAATATTTATCAAGTTTAATTATATTATGAAATTAGTTTATGTTATGATTTAATTATATTATGAAATTTAATTGTGTACTAAAATTTAATTATAATATGAAATTAAATTATAAAACAGAATTGAATAAAATATTAAAAATTATGAAAATAAAATTAAATATTTAATACTCGAATTACTATAGTCGTAATGACTATTATAAACGTCATACTATACCATATTAAGTGATATTTAAAAACGTCGTTATTTACACTGAAATTGATTTACCTAGTTTCAAAATTATGACATTTATAACTGATATAAATTATACACTTAAAACTCTTAAAACCACCACTTTATACAATGTATTATATGGCGTGTGCTACGACGATTCACAGTAGACCGCCACACACGTATATTGTGGCAGTTATAAACACCACGTTATACGAAAATAACCGTCACCACAACATTTTTTTGTAGTGAATGAACTTAGTAATGAACTAATATCAAGTAGAGAAACTCAATAATGTGAAAAGGTAAAAGTCACCAACGCATATACTTAGAAATACATAAGAAACTTTTATCAAACCGTCTATGTGCACTAGAACATTTGATCACTTCGCATACAACAACAAAACTTGAATGATTTTGGAAAAATTAAGCAAGATTTCAATGTGACAATTGACATGCAAGGATTAGAAACAAAAGACAACACCTAAATGCACTCATACACTGAATTAAACACAAAAAAGAACAAGAAACACATGGAATTAAGAGAAAACAATAAGAACAACCACTATTTACAGGTTTGTATGCGGAAGGTCTTTGATTAATTTTGAATGAATTTAGACCGTAACAAAAACTCAAGATTAACTGATTAATTGGAAGGCAACACATATTAGACAGTGAAACATGCAAGAGTTATGAAAAATAGTCAATCAAATGGAAGAAAACAACAAGAACACTCAAAACATTGATGAAAAATGGAGGTTGTGCAGTGGAAAAAGCAACAAGGTGTTTGATGAATGACTCAATGAAAATAAACAGTGGATTTGTTGTTTTAATCGGTGGAAATGATTTGTAAACGGTGCAAAATGATTATAAACAATGGAAATCAAAGAAAACTTGAAGAACATGTAAGAACAAAGGAGAAAATCGAGAATGACTCAAGCTGAAACAAAAAAAAAACAATTGAAAAAAAGACTTAGTTGGATGAAGACTTTCCATTGGATCTTGATGAGCTCTTATCCACCTATTAAAATCCAAGGAGATGGATTGGAAAATTTATGGAGTGGCAGCAAAATGATTGAATGTTTGCATCGAGTTTGAGAGTGAATTGGTGAGGTTTGAGAGTGATTTAGGTGTTAGGAGGTAGAAAGAGATGAGGCCAACTTTCTAGGGTTTTCACTAGGCCTAGAAGGTTGTCTTGAAAAGGAAGATTAGGGAAAAAATAAGCTTCAATTCTGAATACTTCTCAATTGCATTGGTTGCTCATAATATTGCTAAAAATATGATATACACCCAAAGAGTGGCTTCAACAGTGTTATATTTGAACAAGTAAAATACCCAACTTTTTTTTCTATTCTCTCTCCTATTTTCAACGTGAAAAATGAATGGATCATGGAAGGGGAACATCTTTCTTCTTTTCAAATTTTCCTCCTGATTTCATAGAGGTAGACATGTGGAAGGTTTTTCAGCGATGGGGAAGGGTAAGCGATATTTTTATTTCTAGGAGGTTAAATATAAAAAGGCAAAGGTTCAGGTTTGTTAGATTCATGGGCGTTCAGAATGTTAGAGAGTTAGAGAAAAGTTTAAGTTCGGTTTGGATCGAGACGTGGAAAGTGATTGTTAATAGACCAAAGTACAATAAAACTGTCGAAACAAGTAAGGAATGGAATGTCAAGCAAAAAGCGAAGGCAAAGGTGGAGGAAAAGGTAGGTAAAAAAGTATGACGGGTAAAATCTACAAACCTTTCATATGCACAGGCGGCTGCGAGTGGCAATAGAGCGCAACCAGTTAAGAAGGCAAGTTTAAATGTTATTCATTTAACGGCAGAGCAAACACCCAAAGAGTGGCTTAAACAATGTTATATTGGAAGAGTATCAGACTTACGTAAGGTTGGAGACTTGAATGAAAGTTTTATTTTAGGTGGCTACAACTTTATAAAGATTAAATATTTGGATGGATTTCATGTGCTCCTTTTGGGTGAGTATGAATTGAAGGTTAAAGAAGTTGTTGAGGAGAAAAAAGAATGGTTTGATGATCTATTTGATACCATTGTTCCATGGGAAGACCAATTTGTAGTTGTCGATAAATTGGTGTGGGTTCGGTGCAGGGGCTTACCACTAATATTATGGAATGTGGATTGTTTTGGAAAAAATGCTGCTTTGCTGGGAAATTTGGTTGAGGTGGATAAAGCCACTCAGGAGTTGGAAGAGCTTGAATATGCCAGGTTTATGATTAGAGTCCATGTGGGTTGCGAAGTAAAGTTGTCATCTTATTTCAAGATAAACAGAATTTTGTATCAAGTGTTTTTGGTGGAAGAGTGCACGGTCTCAAAGCACCATCTTTATCAAGGCCATTGGGATGGAAAATCTGTTGAACAATTCTCTTATATCGAATCTCAAGCGTCTTTCGTCTCTGGGGAATGTGGGATTGGTGATGGTGAATATGTGTATTCTGGTGGTCGTGAAGAGCTTTGTGGGAGCATCGTTGGGTGGTGCTCATAGCAACGGTAGGACGGCGGTGTTGGTGGGTGCACTGCTAGGATGTGCTCACGGTGATGGTAGGGCGGGTTCATCTCTGGTGGCGTCTCGGTGTAAGCACAAGGAAGATGAAAAGACAGTATTAAATGCAGTAATTGTATTTGTAATCCTAATTGGAATGGGGTTTTCATGCCTACTCCAATGACTATTTTTGCAGCGGAGCAGTCTGCACGTCTTGGGCATGGGTTGGCCAAATTTGAGGGCATTTTTGGGATTTTTTGGAAACTAACAGGGGTGTTGGTAGCAAATTCTTTTCCGCACCTCCTGCAACCAAACCCGCTAGGCCCACCTCTGGGCAGGGTTTCCTAACTGAAGGGGCGCCTCCTCTACAGTGCATCGTGACTGTGACGACGGAGTGCGGCGTCGACGGCGAGAACAACAACCTGCACTGTCCAGAGGTGATTGGTGCGGTGGTGGCTGGCCCTCTTCGTGCGACAGTGATCGCTCGTGTTGGCAACGATAGTGGGAGTTGCGCCACAGGCGCAGCGGTGGCTGGCTGATGCAAACCAAGCCAACAAGGAGATGACCAAGGATGCACACTATGAGAAGTCATCTCAACAATCAAGTGAAGACCTCACCAAGGATTTAACAGACCTCGCCAGAGGAAGAAATGGACACAAACCAGAGCATCTAATGTTCTTCATGTTGGTCTTCTTAAAGAAAACAAGTTGTAAATAATTTGGGCTCGCTTTAGGGGTCCATATAGCAAAGATAGGCTATAATAAGGTGTCTTTAGCATAATAGGGGGTGTATGTATCATTTTAGCTTGTTCCTAGCCTTTTAGGAAGACAATTTGACCTGGTTTCTAAAAGGACAAGCCTAGGATGCAGGTTTGACTTAGTCAAACCCTAAGACTGCCCATTATTTCCATTTTCCCATTATACCCCTCTTGCTTGTTTTCCAAGGCTTTTTCACCTATAAATAAGAGGCCTACCCATTTTATTTGATAAGTTGAATTTGAATGAAGTAAAGAAACTCTGCACAAATTATGTGAACTCTTAGTAAGGCTTATGTCCTCTTAGGTTTGAGGTCTTATCTTGAGTGATTTTGGAAGCTCTCAGGTGGCAGTCAACACACTCATCTTGGAGCAAAACCACCCTCCAAGTGGCGTGACATTTCTCACCCACCACCATAAGTTTTTTCATTCCATTTTCTCCATTCCATTTTATGTTTTTGTCTCTTAGTTCTCTTATTTGTTGTTCTTGGGTTTCACTCATAATCATGAGTATGGTGCACCATTTGGGAGGCATGTCCACCATTGATGTTTACCTTGTGCCCATTTCAATTCCGCAATTGCATTTCATCCTCACTATATCTTGTTTTTCATCTTTGCCTTTGTGAAGTGAACCTTCACACTTACTTAACCACTTGGTTAAGTTCGTGTCCAATGGGAATCTTCCTTAGGTCCTCACCATAAATTGCTAAAATCCCAACCTTAAGTAAAAGTGTCACCATAACTGAAAACATCTAAAAAACAATTCACATCAAGTGGTATTCAGAGCTTTGGTTTTTGAGCTTATTTTGTTTAGAGTTTATTGGCACTTTACTTCCTTGCATCTTTAATTCCTTGTCTTTACATTCAAGTACCTTTAAATTCTTGTCTTTACATTCTTGCAATTTAATTTTCAGCCCTTTATTTTTCTTGCAATTTCATTCGGCCATTTTACTTTTCCATAACTTTGTTTTGCTTTTAGATTGTTATTTTGTATCTTATTGTGTTCATGCCTTTTGCTTTGAGTCATATGTTCATTAGTTTTCTAAGAGTCTTTACTTTGATTCTATTTACTTTCCTTTTAATTTTGAAAGTTTAAGAAGTAATTAGAAACTTGTTTTAGTAGAAGTAGATTTAAGTTCCAAACAAAAGATTTCAAGTGATCAATTATTTTGAATCCCAATTTTTTTTTGAAAATTGGAGCTATTGGAAAATATGCATGATCAAAACTATGGACATTTCATTTCCATAATTCAAAAACTAGTATAAAAAAAAAAGTGTGAAGCACAAATTTGGGGTTCCATTTTCTTAAAGAAAAAGATTTCAAAATTTTGGGTTCATCTTGATTGGCAAATTGATTTTAGCTTTCCTTGATTGTCTTTTGTATTTCTTCCTTAAGTTTTTTTTGCGGTTTCCATTAAGATCAAGTGTTTAAGGCTTTGACCTTTTTCATTTGATAGTTTTCAACCTCGAGAAAGACCTTTGTGAGATGATAAAATTCTTTTTTAGTGTTTTGAGTGTGCTCCTCTTGATTTTCTTTTCACCAAAAGTGACGCAAACTTGATAGTGTATTTTCTAACTTATATTTCACTAATTGTTTGTTCACTTGTGAATTATGACTCATGTTTCTTCAGGGGAGTCATCAAAACCCCAATCTCCCTAAAAGGCATTCCTTATGGGTGAGTTGGCGGGGCAAAAAGGTCCCTAACACAAAAGGATGAAGAAATGAGACAAATGGAGGAGAGACTCGAAAGGCTTGAATCGGTTCATGGAAGACAACCAAGGAGATGGGAGCATAGAAGAGCTACAAGGAGTTTCACTCAATATGGTAGCCATGAGGAAGAAGAAGATTGGAGCTTGAACCACTTTGAGGAGAGGCACCAACATCCACACCATGCTCCGAAAATTTCTTTTCCTTATGTAAAAATTCCTAGTTTTAGTGGGGAAGGTGATCCCAACATTTACCTAGGATGGGAGGCTAAAGTTGAACAAATTTTTATGAGGTCCAAGAAGACCAAAAAGTCAAGTTAGCCTCCTTAGAATTTTTAGACTATGTCATGCAGTGGTGGCACAAAACTGTAATGGACATTGGACTTAACAAGAGGCCAGCCGTGGGTTTGTTTTTTGTGTATTGTGTGGACTAAAGACTGGTTGTTAGAACTCGATCAGGGTAGCAAGGATTTGTTTTGGCATGGGCTGCCATGCATTTCTTTAGAGGTTTAGTTTGGAGATATTTTGAGCATGATTGGTTAGGTGTTGAGCATGTTGGCTTTTGCCACTTTGTGTATAAGGGTTGGGACTCCTGAAGTGTCTGTATAAGGGTTGAGACACCCCTGAAGTGTCTCATTTTATTTTATTTATTCTTTGCTGAGCAAAAAAAATAATACTTCATTCAATTAATGCAAATTTGAATACATTGTGTGAGTTTCAACTATTTATGGGTGAAGAGGATGGAGGTAGTTTTCTCCTTAATTCTAGTTAAGCAAGCTTAACTATGGTGAGCTTTATGGCTTAAGGAGGTACCGTGTAGGTCCTGTTAAGATGCTCTAGAGATCCTTGCTTGTATGAGAAGTGAGAGTTTCTAGAATGTCTTTGATTTATTACAAAGTACTCTTAAAACTAGTTAAAAATACAAGTCCTTAGCATGACTATTTCCTATTTTTATAGACAATTATTCTGTCTTTATTCTTGTATATAGTGGCTTGAATGGTCTTCCATCACTAGGCCTCATCCCTCTCTTACTAGGCCAATAAAAGGACTCAACCGTTAGTGGGCTTACATGTACAGTGACTGGACCACTTCTTCCTACAACTCCATATGTTCTTGTGCCACCTTCATAAGTTTCTGTATTCCAAAAATGCCCTTCTGTAAAAAGTTAAAGTGTAGTTTATGTTTTGGATTACATAAACTAAAAGTCTTTTTTCAAATTCATTATTAGCTTCTGGATTATGTAATCCAAATTTTTTTTTCATATTCATAATTAGCTTCTAGATTACATAATTTAAAAGTTTTTTTATATATACAAGATTAACTTATGGATTATGTAATCTGAAATGTATCATAATTCACAGGTTAGTTTAATGAGAGAAGACTTATAGATTATGTATAACAAAATGCCATTTTTTTGAAAATATATTTTATATTATATAATTCGAAAACTATTTTTATATTCAAAATTAACTTCGTAATATATTTTTTAAAATTAATTCAGGATTTCGTAAATTCAGAATGAGTGAGGAACCAATGCAAAGAGGGGAGGTAATGTCTCTCTCTTCCATATTGGTGCTTCTCTGGGCCATCTGGGCACTATCACGGTCACCAAGCGTGCAGGCCTCCTTAAAAAAAATACATCTCTGAGCACCGTACTTATGGTATTGGTATCTCGCACCGGTGCGCCCAAAAATCTCAGTGAAAATCATTGACGCCCAAAAGTCTATAAATTATTTTTTTTAAATTGATTTTTAATGAATAATTTTCTAATAACAACTGTTTACTATATATATAATTTGAAAGCGAAAATTACAAATTAAAAATAAAATTTAATGTATATCCTTACCAAAAACTAGGTACAATAATATTACAAAGAAAAACATTGTTTATAGAAATAAATCAATTTATGTTGAGGTAATTTAGGTGGGAGAAATTCTACCTAGGATATGGACCTATATCAGATTCATTGAAATCAATGAGCATAGAATCCATGAGGAATGAATGTATGTTGTTGTTGGTGACAGTCCTTTGAAGGGATAGTTCCAAAGACAAACAATCCTTGAGTTCTGAGGTTATGTGGCTTATGTCAGGCCTTTGAATGGCAACATCAGGAAGGCAAGACATGGCTATATCCAAAAATTTCCAAGCTGAAGCAACATTGTAATTTCCTTCTAATCTTGGATCAACTATTGCTTGGATATCTCCAGCTTCAAGTTTGGGTTTAACCCAAGAATGTATGTGACTAGGTTTCTCAGGAGTTCCTCTTATTGCTGCTTGACCTGTAATTAGCTCTAACAAAATTACCCCAAAACTGTACACATCACTTCTTTTATTAAGAGTCCCAGAGGAGTGATACCTAAAGATATCAACAAGTTAAACACAAGGTTTCAGTTTCAATCACAGTGATTACCATGAATAAACTAATAATAAACAAGAAAAATCAACACATAACCACAATCTTCTTTTTTTTTTTCTTTCAATTTCTACAACATTTTCTCCATTTTGAGTTAACTGTTTTAAAAAGTGGTAAAAGCTAATTGTTTACATATTTCAAGGAAAACAATTCAACTAAATACAAAGACTAAAATAAAATAAGTATGTTTCGACAAAAAATTTCTATAAGAACTTTTACACTTTAAATTAACTTTTATATAACTTAAAATTAGTTTATATATAAGTTAAAAATATTTTTTTTACAGTATTTATACAAGACTTTATGCATAAACTATAATTTATGAAGATTTTAAGTATTTAGAGAAAATTTTATTGAAAAGTATCCAAATAGGACAAAAATCAAAGAAAAGTAACATATGAAGCCAAAATTATGTATACAATCCTTAGAATTATTAAGAACTAAATTTTGTTATACTTACTCAGGATCAATGTAACCTGGTGTGCCACCTGGATAATTAGTTAAGACATGAGTGTCACTATCATTTGCAAAAGTTCTAGACAATCCAAAGTCTGAAATCTTGGCATGCATGTTTTCATCTACTAGGATGTTGGAACCTTTCAAATCTCTATGAATAATAGGTGGCTTACATCCATTATGCAGATAATCCAATCCTGTGCAATTGTAATTGGTATAACTGTAACTGGTTGTTGCAAGAAAATAAATAACTTCAAGAGAATGAACGTTTAGGAAGTTAATTGGTTTTGTTCATTTACCACTTGCTGCATCTAAGGCAATTTGAACTCTCTCTTTCCATCCCAAGACACTTGAGCTTTTATCTACAAAATAAGCTTTACTGCTATCAATATATACATAAACTGTTTTTAATTTATAGAGAGATTTATTTTTATTATCTTTTAATAAAAATGTGCGTGCAAAAATTAATTCGAACAAACATATAAAGTTATAATTATAAGTAAAAAAATAACAAAGTTACAATTACAAATATTATTCAAACATAGTTCCTAGATTTATGACTCCTTCGTAATATAGAATAATATAAAATGTATGTCCTGTACATTTTATTATACTTAAATATGTTTTTAATCTTTTAAGTATGTTAAGAGTTTTCTTTTTACTTTTTACCCCTAAAATTATTTTTATTTTTTATTTTATTTATAAAATGATTTGACAATTAAGTGATTTTTAAAATATTTTTTAGATTTTTCTTTTGATCTTTAAAATGATGTTAACTTTTTATTGCTAAAAGCTTTTATTATACTCTTTTTTTCATTTGATAGTAACGTTATAAAGTTAACATGGCAATTTTATCTATAAAGTATGAAAAGGTTTGTTAGTGAAAAAAAGAAAAATCCAAACTTCATTTTACAGGAGGACAAATGCTTAACCTCTTTTTTAAATAGATGTTGGTAAAATGGGTTGGTTTATTTGAGTTTTATTTTTATTTTTATAGTAAACCATTTTTCTTTCTGACAACTTCAAAATTATCGATTAAGAGAATGATGAAATTAAGTCTTATTGAAGAGATTCTAAAGTTTTTTTTTTCTTTAACCTTATAAAAATTGTATAAAGTAGTTATGAAGTAAATAGAAAAGAAAGTATAGTGTAAAATAGTAAAATAGGGGTGCAAATAAATGACATAAGAGTTTATATGTCCTCTCCTCAATGGAGGTATGTCACTTGTCACTCTCTGAATGGAGAGGATTTCCACCAATAAGGTGGTGACACTTGTTATACTCTCATTTGAGAGGTTTTGATTTCTTCTATAAATGAGTCTTTTATACATTATTTTTAACTTTGATTTGAGAAACAAAATCTTGTCCAATTTGTTAAACACTTTTACTTTTTAAAGTTCTCTTTAGAGTTGTTTTCTTCCTAGACAGTTTTCTAAACTTCTCCTAGTAGGTCTAATCTCATACTAGAAACTAAAAGTTAACATAATAACCTCACTTAAATTTACTGTTATCATTTTCATCTCTTCTAAAATTTCTATAATTCTTCAAACTTTCGTTATCATTATTGAAGAAATTCAAATAATAAACAATAAAGAAGATTTAGAAATGAAAATGCAAGTTTTAATGGAATGAAACTTTCTTTGTTTTTAAATGTGATTGAAAATTTGAAAACTAGAAATAATTAAATAATTACAAGATAGGTTTTGATGAGAATTATTAAACTGCACAAGTGAAAGTAAACAGTGATCAAATTATGATCAATTCTCCTTAGTTAACTACTTGCATTGCATCTTAGTCATTTGCATGCGATTCTATTTGTTTGAGAGCAAAATGGAAAGGTCTTATCATGTTAATTAACATGTTATGATAAAGAAAATATAATTTAACAAACCTGACAATTGTTCTTGGAGATTTCCCTTTGAAAGATATTCGTAAATAAGTGCTTTAGCATCTTCTTCATCACAATACCCCACAAGAGAAACCACATTTCTATGATGAACAAGCGTTAGAAATTTTGCCTGCATTTTAGAAATGTTTAATATCTTGACTTAATGAAAAATATTTGTTCTGCAAATTCAAGAAATAAAAAAAGAAAAATAACTATAATCAATTGTTGCATCTAACCTCTGATTTAAACTCCTTATAACCTTGATTTGATGACAGAGAGAGTTTCTTCACGGCAACTCTTTCACCACTTTGCAAAGTTCCAAGGTAAACTTCACCAAATCCACCTTTTCCAATCATTGTTTCGAAACCATTGGTAATATTGTGAAGCTCTGAGTAAGAAAATGTTTGATTTTTTAATTTTAGTTGCTCTTTTTTTGAAGTCGAAGATATCCCTGAAACAATGTAAAAAAAATCACATATATACCATTTATAGTGCATAATATATAGGAGCAAAGTGAAATACAAAAAAATTCCTAAAACTGGAATTACATAACATTAAAAAAAGGTATTTGAATCCTTCAACAAAAGTATCATTGTTTGAGTCACTTGCAAAGGATTAAAAGTCTAGTTAAAAATATAATAAGGTGCTTTTGTGATCCTTCATTAAGAATTTCAAATTAAAACAAATTGCAATAATAAGACTAGTAATTTGAAATTATATAGCAAAATGTGTTGTGAAGAAAGCTTGCGTAAAAAAGATAGACTACAGAAGATATATGTTGTTGCTGATGTATATATTTAATAGTTACATTCTTTTAAAAGACAAAAGTTCTTAGGTTTGCACAAATAATTAAAAGAATTAATAAAAAATTAAGAATAAAAAAGTTTAATTTAATTTAAGAGTTTAATTTTCATACATCTAATAAAATTTCATAAAAAGTATTCCTTTTAAGTTAGTTTTTTTACAATTAATAAAAAAATTACTCTCTAACAATTTTTGATTGAATGACACAATAAAAAAAACCACATTGCCAAGTTGACATAAGGTCTATTCACAGAAAAAATATCAACAAAGAATTTAGAAAAAAAAATGTAATTAACTTATCTACAAGTTAAAATTGACTTAAATATAAATTAATTTGTGAAATTTTTGATATAACCTTTTCACAAATTCATACTTAAAACGTGAAAATTTAAAACTACGTTGATTGTGAAGATTATTGTCAAATGGAAAGTAAACAACGGACACCAATTTTTCTTTATCATGTATTTAAATAACGGAAGAGAGAAAACATAGATGTGACATTTTTATCTATCAAGAATAAAAATAGATATTAATAAAATGTTTTTTATAGAACTTATTTTATATTTTTATTAATATGGATTTGATTTGATCTCTATGTTTTTATTTCATTTTTAATAAAATATATTCTTTTATGTGGTGACATATAGTTGTTAAATTCAGGAAATGTCACTAATATATACTTCAAAATGATGTATAACATGAATTTTATAAAAACATCATATGAAATTATGAGTATACCTCCATTTTTTCTGAGTGATCTCCGAATCGCCATAACTATGCCCACTATTATTATAGACACAACAATTGATGCTATGATAGTTGCAACTAATGCAACAATATTCTTCTTCTTCTTGCATGAGCCTATCTGACAGATACCAATGTTCCCATCCAAACTGGAACAGTGTATGCAAGCGTCAGTTATCATGCAATATATAAAAAACGAAGAAATAATTTTAATTCAATCAGACTATATAAGTTTTTCTTAACATTTTAACTCCTAATTTTTAATTTATAAGCTTTCAATTTGTTTATAAATTTTCACTTAATTTTAGAGTTAGTTTTACAAGACACGCCATCAATCAATTTATGAAGAATTATTATTAACTGTCACACATTTATGCAGATATATGTTTATCTATGAGGGCCTTTTTCTTTCTTTTTATGCCTATTATTTTTTGCAGCACAAGCCAATTTTGTATACTTATGTGAAGTAGTAGTAGCTATATCGCTTGGTGTAGGTGGTTCTGTTAACAATGGAGAGGGGGATGTGATAATTAGTTAGAATTGTCAGGAAGAGGGAGCTAGGAATGTAAAGCTATGATGTTCGTAAGTCCTACACTACAAGAAAATCATGAAATAGAAACTAATTTTTAGAGACCAAAATAATTAGTTACAATAGTAACTAAATTATAGACCATTTTAGAAACTAAATAAAAAATTGGTTTCTAAATTAGTTTATGTAAGGATCGAGAAAAATAGTCTTATAGTAAGAATGGTAAAATTAAAATGACACCTGAATATTTTATTATTAAAGTGAAAAAGCTATATAAATAGAAAATTAGTTATTCTGGTTTCATTTTAAAATAACCAGAATCTCTCTATAAGTTTCCTTTTCCTTTTCTCTCCCTTCTCTCTAATATTCTGACCTCCTCGCTCATCTGTTTGACGATCGGAGTCCACCATTAGACTCCTAGCAGCGAGATCTATAAGACTGCCCGATCAGAATCTTTCATAGAGTAAGTTCGTTTTTGTTCCCTTTTTCCTTTCCTCTCCCTTCTCTCTAAGATTTTGACTTGCTCGCTCATCAGTTTAATGATCAGAGTCTGCCATTGGACTCCTCGCAATGAACTCTACAAGATTGACCGATCAAAATCTTAGATAGAGTAAGTTCATTCTTGGCTCATTTTCCTTTGAGTTAGATTTGCCATCAGGACTTTGTGGTGCACGTTAGACTATCCTTTAGGCTTTTGGTAGATTTGGAGCTCTTAGTGAGCATTGACTAAAGTTCAGGTAAGGGAAGCTAGTCTTATTTTTTTCAATAGAACCCTAAGTTAGAAGATCTTGATATGAGGGTGACGTGGTCACCAATTCCAATATTTACTTACAGGATTGTCTCTTTTGAAATGTAAAATAATATATTGACTGGAATGGTTGATTTTGAATCTTTTATATTTATTTTAAGGTGAATAATTTGTTGAAAGTATTTGTGATTGAGAATTGAAAGTGTTTGAATGATAATATAAATGAGTTGATCTGTTCTTTTTTTAATATTTTATTGAATTACTTATGTGAGATGTTTGATGAGAAGTGGTTGTTTGATTTTAGATGATGATTGATTTAAAGAGCATATATTTGGAATTAATTATGTGTTTAAGTAAAGATTGAGATATATTTGGATTGTTTAGAAAGTTTAAATATGATGTGATTGAGTGGTGCATTGATATGTTAAATGATGTATGTAATGAGGGTAAATTGTGATCAAGACATAGTATTTTCAGGAAAGGAAATATCGTGTTGAGATTGTTATTAGGGTGTATTGATTTGTGAGTGTCCTGTGAATGAGATGATCTTGACTCTACTGATATAATGGAATCACATAGATGAAGTTGTTCAGTTGTTGAGAGTCGAAGGAGGTCCATTTGGCTGAGTCTGAGGTTTGAAAGAACTTATCAGAGCATATCAAATGGATTTACCCTGTCATATGAGACGATGAGATATTGAGATAATTATGCGCATGGCTGTGTGGGTTTCACAGCAGTAGTATGACAGGTACAGGTCTTTGGATGTTAATTTCAATACACGAGTCTTCCGGAAGTAGAGTCAAGTGTCTAAGTATGTGAGTAAGTAGAAATCTGACAGGAGTAATGTGGATGATGATCGTGATAGACACTTGATGGTTATGTGAAATGTTTGAGAAATTGTATGAGAATTTATGAATTTTGTGTATCAACTTGAAATTTAAATTATATAGAAAATTTTGTTATAGCTAGCTTACCCTGTTATTTGTTTATGTTTGTTTCTTTATTTGTGATGATCGTGTTGTACACGAGAGCATATGAGATTGCAGGTAATAGAGCTCCTAAGTGAGCAGCTGAAGGATGTGATAATTTTAATTTGAATGTTCTGTTTGTTTTTAAAACTTTTGATGTATATATTAAAATCCCTATGAGGGATATTTTTTTTTAGATAAAATTATGAGACAGTTATATATATTCATATGTTAAGTAGATAGTATTGTTTTACTTTTATTTTATTATATATGGGTAAAAATTAGGGATGTTACAGTTTCTATTATTATTAAATAATTTCTAAATTGGTATCTCATTAACAACCAAGGTTTTAACTACCAATTATTTAGTTTCTAAATTTGGTTTCTAAAACTTTGTTGCTAATTAGATACCAATTTAAAAACTATTTAACAATAATAGAAACTAATTTAGAAACCATTTTTTTTTTAGTTTCTAGAATGGTCTCTAATTTAGTTACTATTGCAACTAATTATTTTGGTCTCTAAAAATTGGTTTCTATTTCATGATTTTTTTTGTTGTGCTATAATGGGTCAGTGTTGTTTTGTATTTTTTGAAAGCTTGGAAAGTATGCTTCAAAAGCCTAAGTCTATACATGGTAGGGGCTTCTTGATAAGTGTCTCAGTTTTAATTCATTTATTTTTTTTCTTATAAAAAAATGTCACATTAATATATTACTAGGAAATTATTGAATAAAGACCAATTTTAGACACAAAAATAATTAGTTGTTATATTGACGAACTTATATACTATATTAGATACTAAAAAAATTTATTGGTATTTAGATTAATTTCTATTATTGATAAATGATTTCTAAATTAATATCTAATTAGCTACTAAGATTTTAACTATTTAGATTCAAAAGTTGGTAGCTAAAACTTTGATACTTAATTACATACCAATTTATAAAATATTTATTAATAATAGATAGAAACTAATTTATATATCAATAATTTTTTTTTCTAAAATAGTATCTAATTTAGTCAATATAATAATTAATTATTTTTGTTTATAAAAATGATTTCTAATTAATGATTTTCTTGTAGTGATATATGAATGTTAATTTATTATTTTATTTTGGGTATCCTTTGATGATAAGCTTTTGACTAAAATTGAATGGGATTGAAATTTAAAAAAATTATTAAAAAATGTTAAATGTGATTGAAATGGATATTTAAATTCGGGATCAATTATTTTGATTGTAATTTATAGAATTAAAATTTACTTTTTTTATATTTTCATTCATTTGTAAAATATCTGAAAATAAGAACTTTTGTATTTGGGTATAATAAGTCCAAATAAAACCTAGGGGGTGTAAACAATAGAAAGCAAGTAAGAAAGAAACATTTTGAAGATATAAAGTCCATCTATGTAGTCTATGATTATTTTAGTTAAGACAAGAGAAAGGCAAGGAAGAAATGAACTAAGCATGGAGTATGTGACACAAGCATGAAAATTGTGTCACAACTAGATTTGACTTAAAATTGAATTTATCTCCCTTTTACTTTAATAATTTATGTCAAGGGTGAAAAGAATGGAAGTTTCATAGTTAGATCTACATATTCCACCTTGTACATGTGACTCACAATAAATCATTTTTTTTAAGATTTTGGAAACTAAAGGTTTTAACATCAACTTTGCACTGTTAGCCGAGATTTTTTTTATCATATGATTGGCATGCTTGGTTTTAGTGGTAAATGGATTGGTTGGGTTAGAGCATGTTTGGAATATGCATCTATATCCTTCTTGGTGAATGGTAGCCTAACCCAAGAAATTAAACCTGGAAAAGGATTGAGATAAGAGGAACTTATAGCATCTTTCCTATTTCTTATCATAGTAGAAGGTTTAACACGAATGATAATGCAAGCTACTCTACAAAATATATTCCATGGGATAAAGGTGGGAAAAAAATAATGTTGAGGTTGATTTATTACAATTTTTTTATGATACTTTATTTCTATGCCAAACTAGTTATCAAAACATCATGGCTATCAAGAGTATTCTGAGAGGGTTTGAACTTGCTTTAGGCTTAAGAGTTAATTTCAATAAAAGAAATATAAGGGCAATTGGTATTAGTGAGACTCTAAGTAGAGAAATAACAGCTTGGATTAAATGGGAGGATTTGTGTAAATCTAAGGATAATGTGGGCCTCATGCATGTACTGTTGTGTTTGGGTTAAGTTCTAGATCAGACAAGTTCTTTGGTCATATTATCATTTTTATTATACTTATTATTATTAATATAATTTATACATATTATTATTATTAGTAATTATATTAATAATGATAATAATAATATAAATTATATTCATATTATTAATATTATATTCATATTATTAATATTTATTAATATTATTCATATTATTAACATTATTAATATTATTATTAATAATATATTCATATTATTAATATTATATTCGTATTATTAATATTGTTAATATTATTAATAATAATAAGTATAATAAAAATTATAATAATATTAAAGAATTTGTTTGGGGTATTAGTTAAATTTACTTTGGTCACTGAAGGAACCTGGTTTTGAATCTCATTCACTTTAAATTTTATTGATCCGTATGTAATAATTCATATATAATTCGCGTTTTTCTTGTAGTGAGTAATGGGGTTGGAGGGGAGCAAGCCATGGGGAGTTCACAGTGAGGTTGGCCTATGAGAGCATTCAGCAAAATTCTATAAGGGGTAGAATTAATTAATACCATGTGTGTTTTGCCTTCTCCAAGAGGAAACCGTAACACATCTCTTACTTGGTTGTACAAATCTTCACCATTTCTCGAACATATGTGACTCTTGGGTAGGAATTCCATCTATTCACCGTAAGAATGTAATGAAACATTTTCATCACTTCTATCTCCTTTAGTTAAATGATAGACAAAATAATAGGAAGAGAGTTTGGATAGCATTGGTATGGGTGATTTAGAATCATAGGAATAATATTATCTTTAGGCAGGAGAGGGTAGATATAGAAGAATTGTCTATATTAAATGCTTGAGTATGGTTAACACATAAGATTCCCTTTGCTTGCTTCTCCAACTCTGATTGGGCTCAGTGCCCAAAGGTATGCCTAAAATCTCTGTGAGTCTTTTTTTGTGTTCTAAAGGAACCATATGCATTCCTTTTTTCTTATGGTTCTTGTTGGTTTACTGCAACACCCTGCTACACCTATCTTTGGTAATAATTATTACTCTGATCTGTTTCGGTGGAGGGTATGCAATTGTCGGTCTTGTAAGCTCAGATCCCTATTTTTATGATGGGGTAGTAGTTATTGAGAAATTTGTCATATACTGTACAAATCTAATTTAAGCCCAATGAATTTGGGAGTTTCTGTCTTTGTGGGTTTTAGGAGAAAGTTTAAATCCTTGTCTATCTCTTTTGTATAAGGGTTGAATACCTTAAAGTATTCGATAAAAAGAGAAATCAACTTTACATTTTGTATAGAGATTAATATTGAACATAACGATAACTAAAGATAATCTCAGTAATAGAAGAATTGAAAAGGGAAAATTTTATGTGTGATGTATGGGTTAATGAAAGAATTAAGATCTTGTTTTTGGTTGTAAAGTTACAAAGTGAGTATGAAACATTACTTGTGGATTTAGGTTATAAGGGTCAATTTGTAAAAAAAAATATTTACTTGTTTACGTAAATAAATAGCATGTTTATGGAAATAATTTTGGTTTGGTTGTACATACAGGAACATATTTTTAATTCTAATAATACAAATACTCACTTTAATCTCTTAAAATAAAATTGTATTATTTTGTTCTCTTGATATAGAAGTGTGTCATACGTGAAAACTACTTCTTTTCATTCTATTTTATGATTGATGCTTAACATTTTTCACATACATTATAAAATAAAACTCCCTTACTAATTTTAGTAAATGTATTTAAGTATTTTAAGACAACACTGTATATAATAAGATAGCAAATATATGGATGGTTTAATGTTTCGCTGCAAATGGAAAATATAAACTAATATGTAAAATATCAATTGATTTAGAATGGATAAAATCCTATTTATCGAGTTCTATATATATAAACTACAAATTACATATTTTCATAAAGATAGAAAAAATAAGAGACGATCTTGTTTTAAAAAATCAGCATTATTTTATTTATATGAACTAAAATAATCTAATTTTGTTGATTGAGTAGTTTGTGAATCGTTATAAACCTCTTAACGTCTAGTTACAATGTAGATATAGGTTAGGAACAAACCTCAATTGCAAAGAATTACTTTCTGACTTCGCTATGAGAGCATCAGGAATGGAACCTGTGAGACTATTCCTCGACAAATTACTGCAAAAAGATATGGGCAAAATTTCTTCACATCAATTTCAGAAGAAAAAAAATGAGTTACTTTCAATTAAAATTATCTTATAATAAATTAGTTTGTAAAATTCCTTTCATATACTTTTTTTAAATTTATATATATATATATAAACTAATTTTGATTTATAAAAATATGTATTTTAGTTTTTTTTCTTAATTTTTTTTTTATAAACAAGTTGGTCAACACGTATAAACATGGAAAACTTTTTGTAAGTTTTGTCAATGATCAATTATAACAACTTACAGTATCTTCAACTGTGATAACTTGGCAAAGAATTCTGGCACCTCTCCCACCAGTTGATTGTTTGACAGATCCCTGCAAACATACAGTAGCAATTATTGTTTTGGTTTTATAACTTAACCTCCATGAATATAATTGATATTTAACTTAATAAAAGGAACTTACAAAATCTCTAAATTTGCAAGGTTGGAGAATGATATATCTATGCCGCCTGATAATTTACTTGAGCTCAAGTTTCTGCTCAAATTTCATTATATATATATATATATGTTTGTCATTGTAAACCCAAATAAAAATAAATAGAAAGAGGAAAATGAAACATATTAGATTCAACAATAAGAAAATCATGTCAGTAGCAAAAGAAAAAGTAAGCATAGGAGGTTTAAAGAATTTAGATAGTGTAATAAAGATTTTCTTAATCACTTATAAAAAAATAAAAATAAAAATAAAGAGAAGAGATAAATTTCTCCTATATAAATTAAAATTAGTCTTTGATTACGTAAAACATATTTTTACAGATTAAAATAAAGTTTTAGAGAAATTAAAATCCAAGAGTTTGTAACGCTTAAGTTAATTTATTAGTTTATAAAATTGTATTATTTTTTATAATACTTATAGAGTAGCTTCTTGAAAACAAAATCTTAATCACTTTATATTTCCTATGAACTTGTAAAGCTATACATTTTGCCACTAATGCATTGTTATGAAAATACTACTTACAATGAGATTATTCTTGGAGGATTCATAGCATTGCAAATTAGACCATCCCATGTAAAATTTGTTGGTTTGCAGGGGTCTCCTTGCCAATTGATTCTCGAGATCTTATAGACATCTTTGATGCGTTTGATCGCATCAACTGATATTAATTTTCAACAATAATCAAGATTTTAGGATTAAGATAATAAAATTTATAGTAAAATAAAAATTTCAAATGTAGAAAAAAACTTAGTGAAGAAGGAAATTGGGTGTATTCTCTCTCAAGTTTGCATAAATAGTTTAACAAGAGATACCAAATGAGGAAATTAATATTTTCTTGGATTATTTATGAGATATAGGTAATTTGCTAAAAAAGGGATGGAAGTGTGTTATTAGTGAAGTAGAAGAAAGCATAAATTATTTGTTTTATTTTATGAATGCAAAGTGGGGAGGAGTGTGTGGGATATGTGTGCATAGTGGATAAGGATACAATGTTGCTTATCTAATGTAATTTTCTACTCTACAACTCAATTAAAAGTGTAACAAGGTATGTGGATGGTGTGGGAGACAACGATATGTGGTATTTGAAGTCAGAGAAATTAAATCATATCTAGAAATAATATTGTAGATGAAGAGGAAACATTTATTAGAACACTAGAAAAAATATGGGTGTGGATCAAGCATCGTACATCAAAGACATGTTTCTAAACTAATTTTTAAATTGAGCTACCAACTATTTTAAATTCTAAAGTTCATAACTACTAATTAAATATTAATTTCAAAATTATTTTTATTAATAATAAAAATTATTTTAAATACTAATAATATTTTTAGTTTTTAAAATAATATTTAATTTAATTAATATAGTGATTAATTGTTTTTATTTAATAATTTTCTTGTGTAAATATTTAATTACTAATATGAAGTACTATGGCCTTAGGCATATTTTTTTTGTGTTGGTTAAAATGTTGTATGTGTTCTTTGCATTTGATTTAACCTATAGGTTTTATGCTTGTACCTGTTTTATATATTTTCTGTGGTTGAAAAAAAAAACAATATATATATATATATTTATTTATATATTAGCATTAATTAATTGTTTTTAATAAGTAAAAACGAAACTTAAAATAGAAAATGAAAGAAAGTTACCATCATCTTGGTGAGTGGCTGAAACAGACTGAGGAATCACTCTATAAATCTCATAAGCATTAAGCATGGGAGGTAAGTGAGAGTCAGGGGTGGCTTTGATGAAAATATTGTTAATGCCCATGCCTACTTTAACAGTCAGTGGTAGGGTAAGGAGCTGATTGTACGAAAGGCTAATTTTTCTTGTGACATTATCATCAACACCTTCTCCAAACCCATTGATAATAACATTCATTATCCTTTTCTCACTACTGTCTACTCTTTCCTCAAAGTCAAAAAAGTGAAGATATACTTTATATTCGAAACTCGTGTCATTGTAATTCCTCCATATATTCACCGAATCAGACAACCTCAATGCACTCACTGCACTGTTCAATACTTCTGTGGGCAACTTGTAAGGATTATTCACTGTATCCAAATCAATACCTAATGTTGTTTTCATTTCCTTCTCATTTCGTGTTAATGCTCTTGCAAGCCAAGACCTACCATAGTTGTCATCCATATACCTATAATTAAACAAAAAGTGGTGATATGTTTAACACCACATCAAAAAAAACATACACTTCACATACCAATAAAATAATAATTTAATTATATTTAATTTGTTTTTTTAATTTTAAATATTATTATATCATTATAATATAGTGTGAAAGTATATGTTTTTACTATTGTAATGTACATAATTCTTTTCCTTAAACAAATACTATTGACCAAGAAGCATTATTTAGATAATAGCAATAAATGAGGTTTGCTTGTTGTCAAATGAGTAATAACGTTAATGAAGTAACTATTAAACTTTATTTATTTCTCGATTTTTGTAGTTTATTAAAGTATTTTCTTATACATGAATCTTTATATTCAAAGCATTTATCGCTTAAATATTTTTTAATCTAATAAAATAAAGCAGTTTCAATTTGGTGTCCTAAGATTCTTTTTAATTTTAAAATTATATTTACACTAAAAAAACTATTAAATAAAAAATTAAGTTTAAAAATAGAAAATAAGTAGTTATTATATTAATTATCTTAAATATTATTTTAAAAATTAAAAAAATTATTAATATATAAATATTTAATTATCTATTTACTGTAGTAAAGTTCTTTAGAAAAACGAACAGAATTTGATGACATATTTACGAAAGAAAAGAAATATGTATGAGATTAAGCAAAGTGACCTGAGCAATTGATCGTCTGCAGACGAGACACCAAGTGTGACTCTGGTGAGGAGATCTAGCGTCTGGAAATTCAACAAATCTTGATAAACAGAAGCAGTTCCCAGAGGCCACAACTCCAACAGTGAAATGAAAGGTACTCCTTGCTCAGTGTTCACCAGGCACAAATCAATGGTGTCCGTTAAGGTGAAATAAATAGCCTCAACTCGACGAGTGGTATTAGCCACAGTGAAACGTATGAAGGTGAAGTTAGTGACATCAATGTACAAATCAAACGTTGGAGGCTTACTTTTGTTGTCATAGTTTCCATATGCAAAGTAACCTCTCACGATGTATCTCTTGTTCTTTCCCTGTCTGGGTTTCAAGCTATAGCAATTTCTCTTCCCTTCTGGGAAGCTTCTCAGTGACATAAGCTGCTTATTAATTTGAGGTTGGTTTTGAAAGGAGTTATCGGATATGCTGTGAATTTCACCAAATTCGTTATCATCATCTTCGTACGGTATGCGGGTCGTGTCAATGTACCCCTCTTTTACCCCACAATCAATGCTTATCACATCTACATTTATCAACTAGTCAGTTGTGTAGCTATCACAATTACAAATTGATATTTTTTAATATAAAATTATCAAAAGTAAGATTTTTCTATTACATAATTTTCCTACAATGTGAACTTATGCTTCACTTTTATTATTAGTTAACAAAATTAAAGTCTTACTTCCTAAATATATTTTAGCTTTAAATAAAACAAATTAATATAATGAGGCTTTAACTCCTATTTTGTATGAGATCCTTTTTCATCATCATTACTTTTCAAGTTTGACGATCAAGAAACTATATATTCTCTAGGTTGAATCCGATTGTTATTCATCAACTATTCATAAATCAACACAAACTTAATAAAAACAACCTATGGCCACTAGAAAGCCAAATATGAAAATCTTTAAATATATCTTGTGTTATACATTTTTTATCAGCATCTAGTGTTATACATGGAATAAGATTCTATAATCTTTTCCAAAAAAATAAAGATAAAAGTAGAAAGAAAAAAAAAAAAAAAAAAAAAAAAAAAAAAAAAAAAAAAAAAAAAAAAAAAAAAAAAAAAAAAAATAAATAAATA
>Ga0123342_1003182_pt1 | contig 26567 bp, 7 predicted proteins | sample Turbeawhitnodule_FD_89960 | JGI IMG/M metagenome (GOLD analysis project Ga0123342, IMG submission 89960) | Root nodule microbial communities of legume samples collected from Mexico - Turtle bean Mexico white nodule | ecosystem: Host-associated > Plants > Roots > Nodule | place: Mexico: Nepantla...
AAATAAATAGCTTGAGAAGTAATGATTTTACAGAACACGTAATGATGAGAAGAGATTAATTAGAACTAAACAAATTAGTAAGATTCATTACAAGATATAAAATAAAACTATAAAGTTGAACTATAAATAAATAATTTATTTATTCATTCAATTCAAACATGATCCATACATAATTATCCAATTTTTTGTTCCTTAAAACTAACACTCTTAGACAATTATGTATCAAATTAATTTTTAACATTACATAACTTATTACCCAATATATAAACAATAAAATTAAAAAAAAATAAAAAATTATGAGGTGGCAGAAGTCGTGCCAAGTTGACACGACTTCAGTATCATAGAGCAGAAGTCGTGCCAAGTTGGCACGACTTCAGTATAACAGGGCAGAAGTCGTGTCAAGTTGGCACGACTTTAGTATGACATGGCAAAAGTCGTGCCTAATTGAAACGACTTCTGCATATGAAGTCGTGTCAAATTGACACAACTTGCCTAAATTTATAATTTTTTTAAAATGAACTCTATTTTAGTAAAAAAAAAAAAAATACCCATGATGATAAAAAAAAAACTGAATTTGAACACTCGCACGTTCAATAAAAAAACATCAAATCACATGAAGAAACAATATGCAAACAAAATAAAACTGCCTTTATATTAATTTATTCAGCAAATTATGCCACAACTTTATTTATCTTAAATAAAAAATATTCATCATCCTAGTCAACACAATAAAATATTCATTGTCACTACTTCTAACTTGTTTTTCATCACCATAATATTATAATTGTTACCACAATATCATTTATTACAAGTATATTATTATTATTATTATTATCATTACTACTATTAATAACACCATCATTATTATCATGATTAATATTGTCATTTTAATACTATTATTATTATAATAATTATTTAATTATCTTCTTCAAATTATTAATAAAAATATGTTAAAATAAATAGCATTAAAAAAACTTGCATTATGTTTTGCGTTCTCTTATTTTATTATCCACACAAAATACATATGATAAAAAATCATCTTTTATACACATTTATCGGGTAAATTCCCTATCTAACACCATTTACACTTTTATTTCCCTAACTAGCACCATTTTGTTTTTATTTTCCTATCTAACACTCTTTTGTTTTTATTTTCCTATCTAGCACCCTTTTATTTTTTATTTCCCTATCTAGCACCATTTCAAAAATAAATTAATAAATAATAAATTAATTTGTTTTTTGATAATTTTAATTCTGATTGCATTAAAAAATAAATATTTTTAATGTTTAAAATAGTTAGAAATATAATTAATGGATAAAGAAATGTGTTTTTACAAAATAAAAATAAAAAAATAATAAATTTAAAATGTTTAGTTTAAAAATTATTTTTTTAAGAATAAATAAAATAAAAAATTAAACTCTACAACGACATAAAATTTGAATATATAAACATAAATTAGTATTTATTTTTATTATTATTGATGATGTAATTATGTTAATTTTAAATAAAAAATACAAGACATAATTATAAAAAAAACAAAATTAAATAAGGACGGCTATGGATTTTGTATTTTTTTGTAATTATGTCATGTATTTTTTTCTTAAAATTAACATAATTACATCATCAATAATAATAAAAATAAATACTAATTTATGTTTATATATTCAACTTTAATGTTATTGTAGAGTTTAATTTTTTTATTTTCTTCATTCTTAAAAAAATAATTTTAAACTAAATATTTTTTTTTTTATAAAAATCTCATTTTTTTATTCATTAATTATATTTTTAACTATTTTAAACATTACAAATATTTATTTTTTAATGCATTCATAATTAAAATTATCAATAAATAAATAAATTATTATTTATTTATTTATTTTTGAAATGATGCTAGATAGGGAAATAAAAAATAAAAGGGTGTTAAATAGGGAAATAAAAATAAAAGGGTGCTAGTTAGAAAAATAAAAGTCTAAATGGTGCTAGATAGGGAATTTACCCACATTTATCTACATATTTTCATTAAATTAAATAATTCAACGAGTTATTCTAATCCAATTAAAATAATTTGGTTTATATTTTTTTCACTAAAACGAACTTAACGAGATTCAATCTCCTCCAATTTGATTAAAGGTCTTTGTATACTTAACTAAAACCAACTCAATCTAACCCAATATGATCAAAATTAAACAAAAATAATAATGTTAATAATAATATAATTTTATTTAATATATTTCATTATTTTTCTTAAAATATTAAATTATTCAACTCTTTCAAATACTAAATATAGTAGTCTATTTTTCAAAAAAGTTACTACACCTCTACATTTAGTTTGGAAGATGTTTCTTCCAACACCGACTACTTAGATCACCTCCATTTGTTCTAAAATATATTCTACAAAACCTTTTTTATATTTCAGAATACATTTCGAAAAACTTGTTCCAAAATAAATGGAATTGGGTGCAGAAATAAAAACACTCGATTTATCAAGGCACCTTTTAATCCACCACAAAGGTAACTATTTTTTTTACGAGTATTTAATTTTAGAGTAGTAGTGAAGTACAGAAACTAGTAAACTACTGAAAAAAGAACTGTTTACATGGAATGGTGTGTGTATATAAAGCAAGGGCATGAAACATGATTCACCCATTAGCCAATTTAACTAGCTGGGAAACAACGGAAAGGATAATATGTAAATAATCTGTATATAAAGCAAGCATTTCCCTGGAAGTGGGGAAAGGGTAACAATCATTTCTTCCCCAGCGACCGACACTGAATACATAAATATTAACATGATGGAGTTTGTATTGTCCAGGCTAATCTACAGAAAATGCGGGCACCACATACTTCTTTTCTTGATGCTGAAAATGCCAAGCACAATATTCAGATGCCCTCCATTTAATATGCTGTCTTTCAAGCCAAGTCAAGCCAAACCAAGATCAAACTATATGGCATACACTATCTCCCCACTGCTATCTATATCAAGCTCAGATTCAGCATCAGATTCAGATTCTAAGTCATAAATTTGCTCCGCCATTAATTGGTCAAAAGTATAGGTCCCAGCTGCTGGTACGGTAGCTTCTGAAATTATCTGCATGATCGTATCAACGCTCTGCATGGGCTGGTCTGGCTCTTCAAATTGATTACTCATTATCTTCTCATCCATCAGGTCCGCAGGGAGATTCTTTAGAAACCATTCATGGTTCCAGATTTCAGACATGGTGATTCTCTGTCACGTAAATATTCAAAGACATGAGATTCAAACAAATGATTTAGATTGAAGATAAATTCCTATATTTTACAGTCAGCAGACCCAACTAAATCAAAACACATTCAACATTTTGCCTGTATGATCACATTTAATGCTTGATAGGTTGCAGTATATTCCTATATTATGATAGATATACAATCACGTCAGGACCTATAAAAAATGAAAAAAAAAGTAATACATTGGAATAAATTGAATAAAACATCATAGGAGAAGGAAAATGCCCGACAATTACGTCAAAAACATTCAAATGCTAAAAATCCCTTTAAAGTGACACAAGTGAAATTGTTTGAGCTCACACATAATAGTGTGACAATTAATCTAAAGAACAAAATTATCTACGATAGGTCAGTTGTTGGAGATAGAAATTACCTCGGCTGGGTCAAAAACAAAAATCCTTGAGATAAGGTGGCGACACTCTTGAGATATTTGAACACAGTCAGGAATGGCATATTGGACACTAAGAATTCTCTGCAAAGAAGCAGGCAGCAATCACAGGTTGCACTCAAGCAATCAGAAAATGAGCACATATCTAAAGATCTGATATATACCTGAATTGTCTTCCGGAAGTCCTTTGGTTCATTAGGGTCTTCAAAAGGATATGCTCCCACTAGCATCACGTATAGGGTCACTCCACACGACCAGACGTCTGCAAGCTAATTATAAATGCAAGAGAACATAACAGAAGCAACCCATTAAGATACTATTCCAAATGCAAACTAGTTAAGTTTAAAACAAAATCTTTGATGTTTAAACCAACTTCATACTTGCACTAGTCTAATGATATTGAAAGTGCGTGAAAGGATTAAGACAAAACAGGTCCTGAAGGAGGGTACTTCTCTGGTACAATGTTGAAGAGGAAGAAACCGAGAAGGAATATAATAAATTTTGTATTTTGTATGCACATTGAGTATTCTTGTTTAATGAAGGAGATAAAATAATAAGGAAATAAATCGATATTTAATGATGGAAAATATTTGGTAAGATGTTCCTGTCAAATCACATCTCTAACACAATCAAATCATATCTCTAACAGTTCACTCATTAGTAGATGGTGAGTTAGTACAATTGTTAAGATGTGGATATTGCAGACAAAAACACATCAAACCAAACTTGAAAGTGAAGCTACATTTGTGTAAGTTTGAACTCAATGTTAATTAAAAAAAAATGATTGACTACAAATGAAATAAGGGTGAAGTTATGTGGTAATGATCTCAACTAGATTTATGATTTAATTGCATACAGAACTTTATATTTCTTATTGCCGTACTGAAAAAATAGAAAATAGAATCCTTTTACACAATGAGGGGGCAAAATCCACTCCCTCCATTTTGTGCCTTAGAAATAAACAGTTCCTTGAGTACTTAGCACAAAAAGACGTCAATGAAAATCACATCCTATTCTCTTAATAATAGTAGACATGCAGGGCAATACTGTGAACTGTAAATTGTCACTAAGAAAATCGAAAGTACAGATTCGACAAGGGATGCAAGGATACAACAAATTTAACAATAATAGGAAATAATCCAACTATTACACGACATATAAAATTAGCATACAACACAAATCTTAAATTGAGAGTAAACCGATATATTCAAAAATCAGCGTGAGTCATTGTAGAGAAAAAAATATATATAATTTATCTAACTATTGTGATATATAAATATTTTAAAAGTGGCAATTTGCAAAATGCGAGATGATAAAGGTACTTTAAGTATCTGAGACATGTTCGACATTTAACTGACTATAATTTTGAAGTGTCTGCACATTTCCTTGCCAAGTTAAGATTTTCAGGTAGTGCCACAGAGTCCCAAATTAGGTGAGAAACAGCAACCAAAAAAACTATAGTGGCCTTTATTTTTGCAGTGCAGACCAAAATGACCATTGGTTTGGGTGAAAAAACTAGACAATAGCATTGCTTTAGTCAAGAATTACCCAGCTCATAAAAGATGACAAGTTAACAACAAAATGTTCATTTGATTGTGACAGTAATGGATCTACTATGCAAAAAGAAAAATACCACGAAATAAAACAGTAAATTCTCTACCTTGCCATCATACTCTTGTTTCAGCAATACTTCTGGAGCAATATATGCAGGAGTCCCCACAGTTGACTTCGGTTGTGAATGAAGCACTGAAGACTGCAAATCGCACCATCGATCAGATTTATGAGATATGACAGTCATGATGTTCAGGCACTTACAAGTCAGAAGGAAATTGAAACAATGAAATAAAAGAATAACAGCAAAATTTCAAGGAACTCAGCATGAATTTTAATTCCAATGCACTCTAGAACACAAGACATGGATACAAGTTAACAAGAAACTATACCAAAAACCTGCAATGGTTTCTAAAGAACCCCAGGAAACACTCTAGTGTTGTGACAAGCTTACGGGCTTATAATTTTAACAATCCAAACTCTAGCTCATGGGAATCCAGAATGGCCAACAAGCTAAACTAAGGAATTTAGGTTATTAAAACTCACCATCAGCAGTCATGTAGAAATGTATCTTTTCCAATATTCCAGATTACTGAAATAATCTTTAAGTAACTTAAGAAGTAACTCAATTTCATCATCATAGTCTAAATGTGAAGAACAACAGTGACTGAAGAAAAATGGAACACGCACACGCAGAAAGTAATTGAAGTTAAATACTATTCAACCTAACAACTCCCAGTAAAATATGAAAAGGGATGGAACTCACACCTGAAAAGCTAGTGAGAAAAGAAAACCTTACCTTGGAGTACCCAAAATCACATATCTTCAAACGAGGTGCCGGGCTTCCATCCAGCAAAGTGTTTTCCAGCTTTAAGTCCCGATGACAGACTTGCTTTATGAACAGACATATTACAAAGAATACTGATATATCAGACACAATATTCGGAAGATCGATACATTACCTATACTACATTTCAGTCAAGTGTAAACACAATTTAGATTGGACAGAGCAGACGGGGCAAATGCTCACTTACCATAGCATGGCAATAACTAACCCCAGATATGAGTTGTTGAAAGAAGAATCGAGCCTGAATCATAACAAAGGGTTAGAAACTTACATAAGCAACGTATTTGAAGTACAAATTGATAATGATCAAGTGAAGAATAAGTAAACAAAATAAAAAAGAACCTCATCCTCAGTAAAACGCCCGGCATTGCAGATTCTCTCAAAGAGCTCGCCTCCAGATGCATATTCCATTACAATCGCCAGATGAGTAGGTGTTAAAATAACCTGTGTGAAATTTTATAAAACGTTACAATAAATGATTGCTCCTCCAATGAACAATAATAACGGACAAAGTAAAAATACATAAATATCAAGGTTTTTAGAAGACAATCGCAGTTTTATCATATTGTGGGAAATTGTGGATAAATGTGACCACCATAGCAGTTCCTACAACTCCAAAAACCATAACAGTGTAGCCAACAACACGGTCAAAGAAAATTGTGGCCGATTTGGCTACAACTGCAATTGTGAACAGTCAAAAACCCTAAACGTTGCGGCAAAACCACAGTCGCAGACGGTTATTTAAAAGCTCGAAAAATATACTTACCTCTTTAAACCTAACAATATTGGGATGTCTCAAAGACCTGTGGTTAATAATTTCCCTCTTCACATTTTCATCAATCTGTGAGGCACAATAACACCATAAAGAAACAATGAGTCCAGTACTTCACAAGTAAGAAACAGGTACTTGCTAAGTGCTAAGCAATGGCGTAAAGAATTTATTAAAAGAAAGAAAAACAGCAACAAGTAGTACCGAAACAAAAATGGAACACGGAACATAACAAAAATAGCATCACACGTCAGCAACAACCGAAGAAACAATTAAAGCAAGTCGATCATGTGGACAATTAGTTTTTTCCTTCTCTCCCTTAGCCAAAAGCGTGAAAACAAAAAATTTACCAAAACAAGGGGCAACAAAGGGAACACCACCAAGAAAACACACAAAAAAAAAGATCAGAAAAACGCTTTTGCTCATTCATTCGTTCGTTCAGACAACCTTATCGCCCCTCTCGATGTACTTGACGGCAACGAGTTCCTTTGTCTGTTTATCCTGCATCAGCCTAGCCACGCCGAAATTTCCGGCCCCGATGTCACGGACCAGATCGTAACGGTCACTGTCGTGCATGATCGGCATGTCCATGCCCGGTCCGACCGTCAACGCCGCCCGATCCATCTATAAACGAACCGGAAGGAGAAAAAAATATAAAAAAGCAACGGCAATAACGGAACCTTTTTTGTTCGCTGTTGAACCGCGCTTACATCAGAGAACTGAATACAGCTCGGTTTGCAGTAGGATGCAGAACGACAACCACGATTCGCCGAGGATTTTAGTTGAGTGAGAGAAAGGAAAAGAGAAGAGAAGACTTTGTGAGCGATGGACGGTTTGTTGGTGAGGGAAAGAGAAGAGAAGGTAATAGAATAGATAAAAAAAAAATATTAGTGGATTGGGTTGGAATGGAAGCAAGCAACTGCAAATTGGTGGAACCAACCACACAGAAAACGGTGCCGTTTCCCCCTCTGTCCGAGATGACGCACCTTGCGCTCCATGCCGCGTAAGCAATGTTGTCGTCTTCTCCTTTTTCTTCTTTCTCACTCTCTCTCACCTTCCTCTTCCTTATTATTATTATTATTATTATTATTATTATTATTATTATTATTATTATTATTATTATTATTATTATTATTATCACTATTATTTTCTTTCGTAGATATTTTTTAACACGCAAATATCTTACACCACAATTTCAGTGTCTGAGTTTTTAATAGTACCTGTTTTTTTTTTTGTGAATAAAAAATGCTTATCAGAACATACTAGAACCTGCTGACACTGGATCCCAACATAACTAATACTTGTCTTTGTTATCAAAGACTCCAAAAATATACATTTGAATATGAAACTGAATAAGCAAATAGATTAAGACAACATGTATGATGTATGAATAGTAGCTGCAAATTTTTTAATAGTTATGTTTTCTTTATCCGAAATAAAAAGCACATTATGAGAACTTATTGCCTGCTAAGCAAGATTTAATAGCAGCATTTACTGAACAAAGATTTTAATAATGTCAACAAATTATGAAATAAAAGAAAGTTAATTCCAAACTCTTCTGAGTTGCGCCAACCCAATTGGGAGTAATTATTTGCAGTTAATTTGATTTGGTTTTTAAAAAAGGAATTGTTCTTGAATATATTTAACAGAATTAGTATATATAAAAGTATTGATTAAACTAAAAATAAGGTGGCATGAATTGATGAAGAAAAAGAGAATAGTTTGTGTTGTGTTGTGTTGTGTTGATGAGATAGGGTGGGTGGGTGTTACTGTCATGGTACAGTAGAAGCAAGGCACTTGAATTGAGGTGTTTGGGTAAGAGGATGGTCCCCCACTTGAAATAGAGAACAGGGATTGGATTGAAAATGGAATTGGTGAACGTAGAAGAACTGGTGTGGAAGAAAGATGATGATGATGAGAAAGTGATTTTGTTGGGTGCAGTAGCAGTAAAGGCTTGAAATGCAAAGCAAGAAAAAGTTGGAGTAATAATAATTATAATGCTAATTCATTCCACCCTAAAAAGGAAATATGGAAGAAAGGGACAAAAGTTCTTTGATGGGTAACCAGAGACAGTTTTGTTGTTGCACAATTTCATACCTTAGTTAGGTGAAGATATCATCAATATTCAACTCATGGAGGAACATACTCAGTGCCACTTATTTCACTACTATCAATTAACTATTGTTCTTGATATTATAATTGAATTAAATATATTTTAAGTTCTTTCAACATTTAACTAAAATTATAGTTATGCTTCCTTAACATTTTTTTGTTGATGTGGTTCATGCTTGTTATGTAACTTTCACATGTCACTAGCATATGACGAGGATGATTTCCTTCTATTACATGACAACTAAAATCATTACTTTCTAAATTAATTGTAGGAAATTTTGGAGTACCAAAACCACTACTTTAAAAATTATAACGACTGTATTAGTCATAGCCAAATATTCAGGAAAGAAAGTATACAGGTATATGTGGGTCCTGCCTGTCCCTAAATTTTTGTTATCATTTATAGATTAATTGAATTATAATTTTTGAAATCTTTTTTATGGTATTATTATTAAAATTATATATCTTTTTTTTGTAATTGAAAGATTTTATTTTACTTTTTCATATCGAATTGGGGAATAATAATAATTTATTACCTCCCTATCAATTTTTTTATTTTTCTTGTATAGTCTTTTGTTTTTAGAGTTGGAATCTTTGCCAAAATATAGTATCTGTCTTATTTTATTTCCTAACTTTTTTAAAAAATTATTTTAATGGTTTTTGGTTACTATTGTCTTCAAAATAATTTTATAACTAGTATAATTTATTATAATTTACTTTACTTTTACAGTATAATTAATAAGAAAATTTGAAAACAAAATGGTTAAATATACTATTTTCATGATAAATTAATAAAAAACATGCAAAATTGATGATTTTTATACGTAATTTTGGATATTTTAAAAATTAATATCATTTATAAAAAATACATCTTTCTTATATTATACTTTTAAAATATATAATATTTTAATAATATTTATCTTATTTTTTAATTTAAAATTCTAATTTATGTTATTAGATTATTAAAGTGGTTTGTCAAGTGTATGTTATTTTTTTTTAAAGAATGTCAACAAAAAAATTTCCTTGTAATTTTTTATCAAATTTTAAGAAAAAAAAAACACATATTACTTAAATAGTATGTATATATACCTTTATAAAAATTAGATTATATGATGGTCTTAACGTATTCTAATATTTTAGAGTTTGTTTAAGTAGTAAAACTCATCCAAATTACGCTCAAGTGATATATAGTTATTATAACAATCGTCAATGTCATTAAATCCTTATTTTAGTACTAATAAAAGTATCAATGCATTTTATATCGTCATCTTATAAGCGTTATTAGTGATACAAAGGTTAGATAATGATGCTTTCATTTATTTGTTATATGCATTACATGTAAGCTATATATAGAAATTTGAAACTTTGATGACAATTCATGTACCTAAGATTATTTTGAAACATTGACATATAGAAATTATAAGATTAAAAATTTGGAAATTAATAATAAAAAAATTAATTAAAAAAGATTGTATTGTAAAAATTTAATCAATACCTTAATATAACTCACAGAACAATGAAAAAGAACTTAATACAATAAAATGGTTAAATTGTGTTATATGAAAAAATTAAAAAATATTAGACTGTCATTTGTTTTTCATTTGTATGAAAAAAGACAAAACAAATTGAAGAGATATTTAACACAACATTAATGAATATCGTCAAATTTGGTACTCTGATAAGATAAAGTATTTCACTCGTTTTCTATTTTTACAGTTAATTGCTTACATAAAAAAGATACGACAAGAAAGAAACACTTTCACTTTACTGTAAACATTGATCATATAAAAACTTCAAACTTATATAAGGAAACATCATATAATAGAAGGAGTATGCATATTATTATACATTAAATGCACTTACTCCTTTCTGCAACTTTATATTAGTATCATATGATGATTTATTCTATTCAAACAAAGATTTGTCTATCCTTATGAAAAATACAAACTTAGTTCGTATCATGCAAAATGTTTAACAGGTCATTTGTCCTTTAACCTAACAAGAAGTTAACACAATTTGAGAAACTAACCTAATGAGTGCATAAATAAAAAAACAACAAATGAGTAAGAATATGCATCAATATTTATTTATTTTCTATTTCTTATGCTCATAATTTGCACGATTTAATTTCTTTACAATTTTGGGTTTTAATTGTATTGATAGAAGATATAAATTGGGCTCCAATTAAAGACTTATTCAAGCCCAATTGCAATGTCAAACTTTCAGCCAAAAAAAAAAAAGAGAGGAGGAAGCATGGAATGTGTGACACAAGCATGAAAAATATGGGATAAATCTTGGCTATTGATCTATATCTAAGATTTTTAATTTGAATTTTTAAATTTCAATTTTCCTTTCATTTGATCATTACATTTGAAGGTACATTTGGTTTTAGAAGTGGGTGAACGGATTGAATGAAGCTTGAACTCAAATTATGAATTAAAAGACAATACAAAACAACGTCTAACAAGCAAAGAGAATAGAAAAGTAAATATATGTTTATACTAGTTCTCCTTACCATCATAAGCAAATCACTCAAGTTCAAGAACATTCACTAACCAAAAACATTTTGGCTACAACGAGTTTCGTCTCCTCTTCAGAACAAGTATTATAACCTCTCTAGGTACATCAAGTACTTTAACCTCTCCAGGTACACCGAGTTTCAACATCTCTATAGGAACAAGTATTCTAGACTCTACATGTACACAAAGTATTCCAAATCTTAGAAATTCAAAACACAATAAAATTCATCCAAAAATATCAAAAACATCTAATTAAATGATTTTTCAATTTATATGTATAAAATAAAAATAAAATCATAATGTATGATTAAAAACAATAAAATAGAAATAAACCATCATTTTAAAACCAATAATAAAAAGTTAAGTTTTTTTAGCTTGAGTGAAAATAATTTCGCTTGAACAAAAATGGGTTTCGCTTGAGCCAAAAAAAACTTGAGAGCATCCCAAAATTCACCCCATTTTCGTTTCAGTGAGATCACCTCTCGCTTGGGTGAAAATGGGTCTCGCTTAAGTGAAAATGGACCCGAAAATATCCTATTTTTTCATCATATTCTTGTTTGAGCTAGAATTTTCTCGCCTGAGCGAGATATGTAATGAAAGGTTTCTTAAAACTGATATTATTAATGTTTTTCACCAAAATTTTACATTTAACTTGCATTCTTGTTTGAGCGAGATATGCAGAGAAATGTTTCTTTAAACTGATATTATTAATATTTTTTCACCAAAATTTTACATTTAACTTGCATTTTCATAAATCCACAACATTAAAATTGACATTTCTTTACTCATAATGGTAAATGTACTCTCAATGAGCTATTCTATCAAGATATATATTTCTTATTTCTAAACTAAACTCAATCATCCAAATTTAGAAAACAACTATATATAACTCTTATACTTTAATTTAGTCATAAATGCAATTTGAATCACTTTATGTGACATTCAACGCTTTCAATCTTCAAATAAAACATATTCAATAATGCATTCGCATCGCAATGAACATAAAATAAAAAAATTTACACTCCAGTGTCAATCAACATACAAATTTTATCAAATCAAACAATCATGCAAAACAATTTGAGACTGGTGACTACGTCACCCCCACATCTAGATCTTTTAACTTAGGATTTTATTTGAAAATAAAATTAGTTTCACTTACTTGAGTTTGAGCAGGTGCCCACTAAGAGTTTCAATCCTACAAAAAGCTCAAGGGTAACATGCACTGCTGAGTCCCAAATAACAATCCAAACATAACACTAGGACTTTGAACTAACAGAAATTAATCCTGAAACTCTAAATGTCACATGCAAAGCCTATACCAAAGATAATCTAACAAGTTCAAAATTGACTCAAAAGAAGAAGGAACACAGATGAACTTACTCTGTTTAAAACTTTGATTGGGTAGTTTTGTAGTATTCATGGTCAGAAATTCAATGGTAAACTTCGATCGTCATGATCATAGATAGATTCAGAAAGTTAGAAAGAAAACAAATGAAAAAAAAAAAAAAGAAAATTTAGATAAATGATATTTTTTTTGAAATAAAATTTGGATGAATTTTCTATTTAAATACTCTTTATTTTAATAATAAAATATTTAAATATTATTTATAATATATCTACTCTAAAATTATTTTCTAACTTTTCATATAATTTAATTTGAGATGACTTCAAAAGAACAAGATATATAGTTAGCATCGTATTTATGTATTTGTATGCATTCCCTTCTTACCATGTTAGATGGAGGAAGGAATGTTCCAGTTTCTTCCCAATCTATCATTAAAGAAAATCTTGTAAGCATTACATAATAGGATAAAATATTGTTCAGTTTTATTACTTATGTCCTAGTCTATAAATGTATAAAAGATAAAGAAAATGGTAAAAAAATAAAATAAATATATGATTTAGTGATAATAATAATAATAATAAATAAGGAACGAAATATATCCTGTTGTATGTAGAAGGAAAAGTAAAGATAGAAACAAAGCAACGGCAGATAATAGTTGTCCTTTTGAAATGAATGTATTAAAAGAGTAGGCATCTTCATATATATAATATATATTCATACTATTTGTGATTGTACAAAAATAAACAAAACCTGACAAAAGTCTTATCCCTAAGGAATCCTTATCTCTAACTCCAAACACACCATGGAATACAGTACAAGGCCCCACCTTATATCACATCCCATGTTACCATATCATGGGATACTTCTCTCTTAACTTCCTTATTCTTACAAATATTCATCATTCTTTAATTTATAAATAATTATACTACAATATTACACAAGTATCCTTCATTATAAATATATTTTTAAAGCGTTAAGTAACAACCACAAGTTCCACAATTTTATGACCCAAAATATGTTTATACTTGTGCAACCTGCAATTGAGAGTGTAGAAGTTGTTTTGATAATAAATTATTAAGAAGACTCTCACCATTATGTGCAATCTTTCTCGATAAACACTCATGCAACCACTAGTTGTGGTGTTTAACTGTTGGGTATGAAGGAATCTGATGGTTTTGTTTATTTTTTGCTTTAATCAACCCAACTTTTAATTCAGTAAACTTTATGGAAAGGCAAAGAACATAAAAGAACAAGAGGCGAGAATAGAATCCAACAAGTGAGTGTCTGTGTGAAGTGTTTGGTTTCGAACAGAGAAAGGAATTCTTGAAGGCACGATTCTGTGGGTAGCAGAGAAGGGGACCCCGAAGCATATAGAAGAATCTCACCGTTGGTCAATACAAGATCTCACTAGCCATAGACACGTGTTGTTATGGCGATTCAAGTGACAGGGTTTTTCATGGAGTTGCAGGAATCTTATTTTATTTCAAAACCAAAGATACACTCTCTGCGTTCAAGAAGGAGACCAGCAGAATGAATGGGTTATGGGCTGGGAAGATAACAAAATGAATAACGTCAAAAGATACTATTCTTAATTGTAGATAGAGCAATGATAGCTTCATGATTCTCTATTTTGGTTGATGTTATTTGAGTAATCCTACTTATATTCTAAGGTGCTACTCAAAAAAATAAAAATCTGAATTGTAGAAAACCTTTTGAAATTGTCTTTATTTCAATGTGGATTTATTAGAAATTCTATAAATAACATGCCAATGACGAGAGAGTAATTCATCAATTGGTTTTGGTTGAGGTTGCGTATTGCGTTTTTCAAACACTTTCTCACAAAATTCAACTTAAACACTGTGATAGTATAAAGTGTTGTAATAAGAACAGGTAAAAAAACGTGAGACAAAAAAAATATTATGATAAACATAAATTATAAAAGGTGATAAAAATATTAAAAAACTTGGCTGAATTATTACATGTGTGGGTCAAACGTTTGCTGAACTTATACATAGGTGACCAAGCAGAAGCCTATAGTAAGCAAAGAATCTCCCAAAAACCACACCTATCCAAAACTATTTAAATTTCATCCAACCAATTAACGTAACGCAACCATATTTTATAACCCGTGATGTTACAGAATCAAAAGATTCTCGTCTCAACCACAAACCATTTCTTTTTATTCTTTGCGGAAAGAAAAACAAAATTGTTCGCAAATTATTAACAACCGTTGAGCTTTGTTTTGAGTCACATTACACATTTACACTAATGGGGTTACGCGACGACACGAATGCGAGGACTGAATCTTTCTGTCCCGAATCACAGTTTTCATGATATTAATAAATGAATATCTATCCCCTTCTCCCTCTCTCTTTGTAATGAAACAATAATAACAATGGTTTGGCACCTGAAAACACGACGCTGAAACTCTGAGATTGGTTAACCTTTTTTCTTTATTTTTGTTCCTACTTGTGAGTCTGTTACCCGAAGATGGAACTGAGCTTGGATTTGAGCTTGGCCTTTGTCCCCGGAAGAACCGTTTGTCAGATTCTTGGCGAGGTTGCTCAGAGCGAAGATGGGTCTCAGAGAACACCCACGCTTGAGGATTTTCTCCAAAAGTTAGAAGATGAGAAGAGGAAGATCGACTCCTTCAAACGTGAACTTCCTCTCTGCATGCTCCTTGTGAACGATGGTGGGTGAAGTACTTGTCCTTTTTTATAGAATTTTCAAAGTGAACATTTTTTATGTGATTACTCCGCATGTTTTGGTCTGTTGGTGATTAATATATTCCTTGGGGTCTGCAATCTGAATGAAGCTATTACTAAATTGAAAGAGGAGATAAATGGAGGAGTGAGAATGCACGAAGAACCCGTTGTTGAAGAATACATTCCACTTATGAAAACCAATTCTGAAGGAAGTGAGACTTTAAGCATGGATACAGAACGCAGTAACATGAAGAATTGGATCAACTCTGTTCGGCTATGGAACGTTGAATCCAAACCGGTAAATTTTTATTTCAGAAATGATTATATAGTTCACACATGTTCATGGTCACAATCAATTGTCACATGACTAGTTGAAGATTGATATAACTGTGTTAACCTATAATATGATGGCTTTTAGACCATACTTATCCTATACTATGAGGGATTTTAGACCATGTAATAACTTTCAGGGAAAAGGATTGTGTTTTGTAGCGGTTTCTGCAGAATGAAGAACAAAAGTTTAATTATTTTATCTGGTAACGTACAGAGGAATGAAGAGGACGGTCGATGTGTCCCCAACAATCCAAATCAAGCACAGAATGAGACCAACAAGAGTAGAGGAGCACCACTAGCATTAAATGGAAACAATCGTGTGTCAAAGACAGTGATGAGTGAAGACAAGGGGGTGTCACAGATTCCTAGCCTTGGTTTGATGAGACCAGTGTTTGAATTGAATAATAGAAAAACAGAAAGTGGTAATGAACATGGGTCGTCCTTGATTACAAGCTCATCAGAGATAAAGTGTGAAGCACCACCTCAGCAGAATCCGAGGAAACAAAGGCGATGCTGGTCACCAGAGCTTCATAGGCGATTTGTTGATGCCCTTCAACAATTAGGGGGACCACAAGGTAGATTAAAGTTAGCATTTAAACATAATTAAGAGGGAGAAGGTTTATAAGTGCGAATGATTACTTTTGCAAATTAGGGTGGGCTCACAAATTCTTCACCTTATCTGCATAATCAATGGTGGATGATTTTTTCTCTTTTATTTTTCTTTTGAATTCAGAATTTTCCTTCTGGAATTGAAAAAGTTAGTCTTATCTCTAATTGGTTTGTTTATTGCAGTGGCCACTCCAAAGCAGATTAGAGAACTGATGCAGGTGGTAGGCCTGACAAATGATGAAGTGAAAAGCCATTTGCAGGTGAATGTTTGTTTAGATTATGTTTGGATAAACTTTAGTATAAACAAAGAAAATAAGTAAGTCAAATAAATTTAACTTTTTATAGTTTAAACTCAACTTCATGAATTTTATACAAATTCCTGAATCGAATTTCTGATAGAGTGTCTTAATCAGCAGCCTTTTTACTTTTAGAATTGTAGTATGGAGTGTGAGTTTCTGTTCATTCTGTTCATCAATCAGGCATTATTGTTGGTTATTACTTTTAGTATGGTTATGTGTAAAAGTTAACATATTTTGTGATAGGAAAACATAACAGAACTTGTTTTCTCAAATTTTGAACATTTTTTTGTTCATCCTAAATTAATTTTCTGAATGACTGATGCAAATTTGTGGTTGAATCAGAAGTACAGACTTCATTTTAGAAGACCTCAAGTTTCTTCATTTGGGCATGCTAATAGTGAATTATGCCTGATGGTACAAGATAAAGGTGGAGATAATAATAAATCAAGAGGGAACTTATCACAATCTGGCTCTCCACAAGGTCCTCTGTTCTTAGGAGGGTCTGGACGAAACAGCATGGACACAGAAGAAGATGAACACTCAGATTGCCACAATTGGAAAGGTGGCCTTCACCACCAACCAGAAGCTGAACTTCTATGAGCTTCTAAAATTTTCAGACACACAAGAGTAAAGCATATAGTTATAAATGAATAATCAAAATTTGACAGCATGAAAATAAAAGATCTAACACATACAAGGATCCAATCCAATCGATGTTAGAATTATGAGACTTGTAGAGTGAGAGGTTGAGATTTTAGACTGTTTCGGAGTTCTCTATCCTCTGCTTTATTAAGTTTTTGTTATGAGAAGTATAAATTGTTATTAGGAGTAATTTTATTGAATAAATTTCCTGAGCTTACTACCTCCATGGATTTATAATCGGATTTACATAATGTGGTGTGTTGTGAACCCATTGATGTATAACTAGTAGTTTTCTGAGCAACGTGAAAAATCATTAGGTATAAAATACAAAAACGCATACACACTACTAAGATTTATCTGTAATGGATTTGTTCTTTGTATTGAATCATGTGATATTTTACTTCATCCCGTGTGAGGAATTTTAATTATGAAAAGATGAATAAATAAAATTGATTCTAATACTCACCGTGTAAGAAAGGAATAACAACAAAACAAATAATAGATGGAATTCAAATTCTAATTTAAAAATAGTAATGAATAAAAGAATTTACCTGAATTTCAAGATATTTTATTACGATCATCAAACAAAGAATTCATTCCATTTCCATCAATATCATGCAATAACTACACAAATGTCCTAATCTGGCAGTTGGGTGGTTCAGACTTTTTTGTCTCTGCCTTCAGTAGTAGGGTTTTCATTATTGATTTTTACATAAATGTAATAAAATAATGTTATTTTTATTTTATATTTTCACTGTATTTTTTATTATAACATCTATTTCTCTTCTGATTATAACAAAAAATCTAAAAAAAGTAAAGTTACAAATATAATTGAATCCCATATGAAATATTCATTTTGATTATTATTATTATTTTCCATAGAGTCTCTATTCGTGATGGTATGATAAAAAAAAAATCATTGTTTATCATAAACACGTGGTAAAAAATCTTAAAATAGAAAAATCTTACGAGAAAAAAAAGTTATATTAAAAGTATAAATAATTGAATATACAAAATTTTAAGAAATATATGTAATTCTTGTATGATATATAAGAAGCCATGACAAAAGTTTTTGTTCCGTTTAATTTGTTGATGACATTGGAGGACAAGATTTTGTGTGTTTGACTCATCATAAAGATTTCACAATCTACTTCTGTCTGTCAAGAACGCGTCTCACACAAACCTCAAAATCATATGTAGACAATGGCTTAAACTGAATTCTCAATATTAATATATATATATTCTCGTATTATGTAGATTATTCACTCTTAAAAACTTTATATATTTTCAAAGTGTATAGTAAAAATAAGTAGGTCTTAGATACATAATAAGTTTTTTTAGACTACAAAATCATTTGTTATGTAAAGTATTAAATTTTTGTATACATGATCTTTTTCTTTTTTTCAAGATTTATTAAATTAACCAAATTTTTAAAATACATTCAATAATTCAATCACAAATAATTAATTTGGACAATGATAATTCAACGATTTCATATAAAAAAAAAAAATAATGCGACCGTTTGCAAATTAATGTCTTTTCGGTTATTTTTTCTTGGACTTTTTTTCTTAACGTATTATAATGGTTTGAATGTTTTCATTTTGTAACGTGTTTACAAAATGACTTTCATCATGGATAATGTATAATGTTTACTGCATTATTCAACATGTGTTGTACATATTTAAACTATGTATCTTAGCTTATTTGTTATTAAATAATTTAAAATGGTTAACTTGTGAGTGTTAAAATAACTATGGTGTATTATTATTTAATTTTATTTTAATTATTCCTTTTATTTTAATTTAATTTTTAATTATTTTAATTCTATAGTTTTATGTTACTTTATTTCATTTTCATATAAAATAATATATAAAAAAACTTTTTATAGTGTATAAAATTGTCATTTAATTAATGTAGATCAATATTTGACTTAAATTATCATATTTGAAATATTTTCTTACAAAAAATTTAATTCAATATAATGCGTAAATTTAATCTACATACATGATATTTTTATTAAAAATTAAAAAGTATTTGTTTTTTATAAAGTTATATAGGAAATAAAACATGTGGATATATATATATATATATATATATATATATATATATATAAGAATTTCTATTTAATTCATATAATGAACAATTGATTTAAAGTCGATATCTATTTTTATTGTAGTATTTTAATTTCTATTAATTTTTTCAATGTTATTTTTAAAATGAATTAATAAACTTTATGAAATTAGATAGTGAAATTTAAAATAGTTTATCAAACAACATATATTACTTACAACACATAAATTTCAAAATTATTTTCATAAAATAAAATAAGAACATTTAAATTTACTTTACCATGAACATTTTACTGAATAATCTCTTTGTGAAAAAGTTAATATAATTTTTATGTGACTAGTATATTTTAATTAATTATAAAAATATTTAAATTAACTTTTAATTTTTTAAAATTAGTTTCTAAAAATAATTTCAGACAATTAATTATACATTTCTTATTTTTTGTTAAGAATTCTTCAAAATTTATTTTACAAAAATAAGTTTTGGACAACATCATATTTAATATATATATATATATATATACATATAATAAAATTATTTAATAAATATATTACAGTTTTCTGAAGAAATTAAGAAAATTTATATAATGAGTGAATATTTTACTTTTAATCACACCAATATTTTAATTTATATTTTTAAATAAAATAACAAAATGCTTACACTTATTAAAAAAAAACATGTTAACATACAAATTTATAAAAAATTCAGAAGAAATACACTGAATTTGTGGATGTACTTTTTTACTAAAAAACTGAGTTCAATATTTAGTAAATAAAAACTTTCATCCCATATTTTATAATTTTAATTGTAAATATTAACATTAATATCTCATGTATAATGTTTATTAATAACTTTTGAATATATGAAACAAATAATTATTTTCATATAAATTAAAATATATAAGTTTTTTTGCAAAAATAAAATATATATAATTTTTTACAAAACAAATTAAAATAAAACATATAATTTTTTATGTAGAAAATTTTCATTTACTATATGAATTGTTGGAATTTTATTTTTACCTATTTTAAATGCATTTTGTATTAATTAAACATCATCAAAGTACTCTATATATATAATTAAATTTTGTCTTTATATGCAAATATTATCTTTTAAAATAAATATAACTATTCTATTTATGTAAATTTGGTCATGAATAACATGATATAGAAATTTTTGGTATACATATTTTTATTTGGTATGATTTATTTTAAATAAATTTTATTCTAAAATTGTTATCTACATTATTAATATTAGTTCATTTATAACATTATTTATGTTCTAAATTTTATGTTAAGTATGGAGGATTTGCAGGTGAAAAAAACTGATATTAAAAATATTTATATTTTTTTTAGTTAAAAACTATAAGTTTATGAATATAATAGTTAACTTAAATTTTTATCATTAATAAGTAGTGACACTTATTTAAGTTTTGACCCCACCTATCCTATCTTGCCAATCAAATGAAGACTATAAAATCAAGGTGAATAGATGATACTGAAATTTTTGAATGACATTAAATAAGATTGAAAATGAGTGCACACATGTAATGTTTTCAAGAAAAAATATAAAATAGATTATCATTACAAGGTTGCATGTGAATGATTTGAACAAAAGTATTATTTTTATTAGTATTATTGGTGATAATATATATATATATATATATATATATTCTTTCAAATTTAAAAGAAAATATTAAATAACATATTTCATTAATTGTTAATTATCACATATACTTTGAAACAATTATATTATATAATGCATTTTATTCACACACAAAAAACTCAAATACATTTTCACAATAAAAGAATTATTATCCAATTTTACAGAATAAAATACTCATATTAAATTTTAATTATATTTTTATAAATATAAATTTACATAATAAATGCATTCTATTTTAAAAAGTCATGTGCATTGCATTGTCCGAGTAAAAATACTATAATATATATATATATATATATAATTGTATTTAGAATTATTTATAAAAAAATATTCAAATATAATAATTTAAACATCTTTCTAATAAAAAACAGATTTAATTCATTCCTCTAAAATTAAAGAAATTAAGAAAGTATAATTCATTAAGAATAAAAACCTAAAATCCAGCAGAAATGATGCAATAAATAGTTTGGGATCCTTTTGGTGGAGAAAAGCAACAAGAAGAAGAACATGAATTTGGTTCAAGAAGGAGGAGCAATAGTCTCACCCTTAGCGTCGCCACCTTGAGGTGGCTGCAGCCGCGAAAAAGCTGGTTCCCAAGCCGAAAAAGGATCCCATGAAGAAAGATCGGCATCATCAACCGTGATTGCGAGAGGAGCCTCAAGGTCCACCATATTCGCATGCGGATCGGAGGAACATTGCTTGATCATCTTTTGCATAACCTCTGGACCCACGTATTTGGCCACTTCCCTTTTTGCCTTCTCTAGCTTCTCTTTCAGGATTCGAAGACTCTCTTCTTGCTCGCATATCACCCCAACGCACCCGTGCACCGGGTCTCTCACACGCGCCTCCGCTTGGTACGTCAGTGCCCTCGCCGTCCACTTCCGCAACTCCGGCTTCGTTGACTTCAGAATGTTACTCACGTTGCCCCCGCCGAACACATGGTGAACGTACGCGAACCGCTGAATGCTCTCTGCCGGAAAATACGGTGCCATAAGGCAATCCGCCCCGCACCTCCGTCGTTGATACTTGCACGCGCCGCATGGGGTCATGCCTTGGGTTATTTGTGTATTTCTTCTGCAACAAAGATGTTCTAATAACAAGTAAAACAAATCTCATAAAATTGTTAATTTATATTCATTTATTTATTTTAGAAAAAAATAAGTTATAAATTAATTTTTTTTTAAATTATATTATAACTTGGGAAGTTATTCTTCTTTTTAAAAAAACTGAAGGTAGCAAATCTCATAAAATAATTGATAACATCTAGAGAACGTATGCACCTTAACATCAATTTCTACATTTATTCGTAAATTGGATAAACAGCACAGAGTTGAGAAAAAAAAAAAGCAAAATGAAATAAATGATGCAAACAGAGGATAAAAATAAGTGACACTGATAGAGAGAGAGATTACTGTGGTATGAAATGGAGGAACAGGAATCTCACAACTCTTCTTCACTGTGTTCTTATGTATTCTTTCATGTGTTGTATTTATACACTCTCACTCTTGTCAGTATAAGAATACACAAATATTTAATATTGATTACACACACATGAAATTAAATAAGCATTTATTACTCTAAAGTTATAAATAAATAATTATTTAATAAGTTTAAATATTGTAATTAATTTTTTGTTAAAATATTTATGAATTGAATTGTTAAATTTTTTATATATTTTAATTAAATTTCCAAAATTTAATATTTTTTGTATGTAACTCTTGTATTATTAATTATTTTGTTTATTTATTTGTCTCTATGTATTCATACGAGGTTTTTGTTGGATTATAATTTTTATGTTATTATCCACAATAGTCACTGGAACATATTGTCTTATGGCTTATGGTCATGTGAGTAACTGTTAAGATACGTTTATCGTGTTTTTTTTTTATTCTGATTGATGTCTCGAACCTATTGTCTGTATAAGGTCTATTAAAGCTAATAAATGTTAGGGTATGAGTAGGTTATTAGTGTTAAGGCCGGTAGAACACAATCTATTTAGTTGTGGCGTTGTATGTTTGTCGTGCTATAATTTGTTGGGTAGATTGGAACTTACTGTTCTTGTGTTTTGTAAGGGTGATGTTGTTCTCTAGTCTTTTGTATAAGGGTTGAGGTATCCTTTAAATAATTCTATTAATTATTCTTTTCTTGTTGATAAAAAAAAATCTACAATAATCACTGGAGAGTATCATCGTCACTTGTATCAAACCAGATCATCATATTTTTGGGTGACTTTCATATCATTATCTACACACAAAGAAAGTGTTATTGTCATCACCATTGATGTAGATGAAGATGATCGTGTCTTATCATTCAACATATTTTCAGTTAATAATATAAAAATTACTTATCATTTCATATTAGTTACATTAATCACAAAATCTCACTTTTATTAACATTCAAATTTAGTAAGCAAGATAAGAAGATAACAATTACGCTATCCATTTAACAAAAAACTCAATTGAAAAGTTTAAAATTTATTAATATCTAATAATAAAAATAAAATTTAATAGAGACTCAATTGAAAATATACAACGAAAAAACTCAAACTTAATTAAGCTAATAAATATTTATTAGATTCATTCAATGTTCATTCATTTTAATTTTAAGTGTTGAAATTTTGTAAACAGTAATTCATGTTAAATATACTAAAGATAATAATCTACAATTTTGCTTACATATTTAAATAAAATTCTATACAATATTTCTCGATATGGTTTATATCTAACTTTAATTTGAAACTTATTAATAGTAATTAATTTTAAAGACAAAAAAATAATTAGTTAATATATTGACTAAGTTAAATATTATTTTATAAATGAAAAAATTATGATATATAAGTAATTTTTATTATTAATAAAAAATTATCACTTCAAGAAAATAATTAAATTGAAACCAATTTTAGATACAAAAAATAATTACACTACAAAAAAAAGTGTATATTGTGGCGGTTATTTTCGTATATTGTGGCGATTATAACTGCCACAATATACGTTTGTGGCGATTTCCCAAACCGCCATAGAACTGGCCGCCACAAAGTTTAATGTGGCGGTTTTACGCTACCCGCCGCAACACCCGCCACTTTAAACATAGTATAAGTAATGGCGGTTTTTATATGTAAGTAGTGTCAGTTATAACTGTCGCAATTTACATTCATTGAAGAAGATTCTGGTGTCATAATATACGTAAGTAGTGTCAGTTATAACTGTCGCAATTTACATTCATAGAAGAAAATTCTGGTGTCATAATATACGTAAGTATTGTCAGTTATAACTGTCGCAATTTACATTCGTTGAAGAAGATTCTGACGCCATAATATATGTAAATAGTGACGTTTTTAACTTACGTAATTTTAATTCTAAATAAATAAAATTTAACCACCACTTTTTTATAATCTGTTTTATACAATTTTAAAATTTGAAAATGCCATATTATACTAAAAATTGTGGCGGTTATTAATAACTGCCATAATAAAATTGTCATTTTTGACACTGTTTTTGTAGTGAAAGTTATAATCATCCATTCATTTCATTGAAAATTAAATCACACATAATAATGTTCAAGAGTTTATATGTAATTGAAAATTAAAACACATCAAAAGTTCGTACATTCGTTTCTAATTACAACAGATAATTACAACACATGTGTTTTATACAATTAACCTAAATATAATATATTTTCATAATAAAATAAAATAATGTATAAAGTTATAATCATCCATTCATTTCATTGAAATCATTGAAAGTTAATGCACATAATATTGTTCAAAAGTTTGTATATAATTGAAAATTAAAACACATAAAAAGTTCATACATCCCTAATAAGTTTAAAATTACATCACATAATTGTTCAAAAGTGCATACTTCCCTAATCAAGTTTAAAATTAAAAAATACATCCCTAATCAATTTTGCTTCCAGCACTTGATCCTACTACTTGATTAGGTGATGGAGCATCACTTCCAACATCTCATACCTGAAATAAATAATTTTAAATTAATGATTTTCAATGTTTATAATTATAAAATAAAAGACAACAATAAATATTTAAATATATTAAATATTGCAACTTCAAGACACTAAAACTTATTATGAAGTCTAAATTAAGTATTACATAGGCCGAAGTTTTAACAATACAAAGTAATATTAAAAATGATAAGTTTTCATCTAGAAACACAAATATGACAAATACTTCACATTGATTATTCATTTCTTTAAGAGAAATCAAAATGATATCTAGCCTTTTTTATTAACCTATTATGAACTCTGGTTTTTTGTCGATTTTCCTGTCCTTTGAACTATTTTTTAAGCCTTGCTTTGTAGTTTATATTATTCGGACCAAACTAAAGTCCTGTCTTCAAATTAGTTTTCCAATCGAACCAACTAGTCCCTATCTTTAAAATACAGATTAATAAAACTTAAATTAACAATGTGATTAGGATAGTGATTATTTTATTTCACCAAAACATGAATTCCACCTATAGTGCATTTTATTGACTATCTTCTTATTCTATACTGTTTGATAAGCTCCTTTCTAAAAACAATAGAATACCTATACCTATAAATTTCATCCACAAGGAAAGAAAACACGAACCTGAATATATTGCATTGGACTTGAAGCAAGTAGAACAAATTGTCCTCCTAACTTCAATGTTAGATATATTGCATGTCTAGTAAGATGAACATCTTTTTATGAAACCAATCTTGTTATACAACCAACCTATCAAATAAGAGAATAGAAAATTTGAATTAATAAAGATTTTCAATTATGATAATAAGACATGAATTATTAATAACTTAAAATATCAAGAAAAAGAATATTGATTCTCCATATGCATGAGATGAAAGATGAGCAAGTTAGGTTATTTTCAAAAAAATCACAAACTATAACATTTTAAATACTAATTCAACACACAAATATGCTAATGGCTTATGATATAAACATTGTGCAGAGTGCACTCGTTCAAAACGTAGTCTATACAACAAATATAATTATTCAAACAATATATAAGATATGACATGCGTAAGGTACATATCCACGTATTGTAAAAATTCGTAAAACATAATATATAATTAGAATTCTGAAATCCAAATTATGAACATACTTCTGGACATTAGTAAAAACAAAATAAAATTTTTAAGTAATCGGCTTCATAGAATAGTATCAATGTCATTCATACAGAGGAATGATTTCTATATGTGGTTCATCAAGGGACCATTTTTACTTGTTTCTTTCAATATATTGTCCAGTATACTTGGCTAATATTTATGGTTGAAGTATCCAAAGAGCATTGGCATCAAATACAAAATGCAAACTAAAGTATTGGTGGTTGATAAGTGTCTAATTTCAGTAATATTTCATATTAAAATATAGGCACTTATGAGAATTTATTGCTAATTTACATATAAAATAATCCCTAATTTATGAATTTATATCTTTTTACATTTTTTATG
>Ga0123342_1003183_pt1 | contig 26566 bp, 13 predicted proteins | sample Turbeawhitnodule_FD_89960 | JGI IMG/M metagenome (GOLD analysis project Ga0123342, IMG submission 89960) | Root nodule microbial communities of legume samples collected from Mexico - Turtle bean Mexico white nodule | ecosystem: Host-associated > Plants > Roots > Nodule | place: Mexico: Nepantla...
AACAGAAGTTGTGGTGGTAATTTATATACGAAAAATATCACTCTTTATTTTAAAAATAAGATGTATATATTGTATTAATGTGCTAATAACTGTATCTAAATTAAGAATAAAACTTATTGTTTTTTATTAATATGAAAAAGGTGGCATTTTGATTCATTAATAGTAACTATTGGGCTAGCCGAATGGTCCAGATATGGTTTCTTCTTCCTGCTCCCCACGAATTTCTTTCTGCACCCCCAAAATTTTAAATATTCCAAGATTAACCTTGACATCTAATTTGAAAAGGAGTACCATGCTGGACTTCCTTTGTCACTGATCATCTTCATCATTGAATATCAATCACTGGTGGAAGATTTTTGTTGTTGTTATTTGAGGCAAGATGAAGGAGTATGTTATGTTGTCGAAGTGTGTTTTGGGTTGTAGAGGTAAGAGTAAAGGTTTTTTTTAGGAACATGGTGGTTATGAAGATTTTGGGGTTACCGGATATCGGAATCCGGTAATATATTATGGATTCATGAATTTGGAATTGATTAAATTGTGTTTTCTGGATGAGGTGGTGTTCTGGAAGCAAATTTTGTATAAATTGTTGATTTCCAGAATACTAAATCCGAAAGTTTAATTCTGTTACGGATTGGTGGATCCGAAAATTTACCAGAAGTGTCAATCCAAAAATTTTCCGGATTCCATAATCTAGAATGTAAAAAAATAAGTACAGTTTAAGTGCATTTTAGGGTTTTTAAAAAATGATAGGGACAATATGGTCTTCGCATGATATTGTGGGGGTGCAGGAAGAAACTGCCCCCAGATATTCTAGTGAAAGTGGTATGGATATTGAAACAAGGGTGGAAAATAGCATAACTACGGGGCCAGGCGAATGTTTTGAACTATATAAAATGACTATTTTTAGGCTTCTTCTTCATGCACCCCACGTTTTTCTTCCTGCACGCCCATAATTTTAAATATTCTAACATTAACCTTGACCTATAATTTCAAAAGGGGCTACCGAATATCGAGATCTGGTAATATATTCCGTATTCATGAATCCAAAATTGATTAAATTGTGTTTTCCAGATGAGGGGGTGTTCTGGAAGGTAAAAAATCATAAATTGTTGTTTTTCGGAGTGCTGAATCCGGAAGCCTAAATTGCATTACGGATTGGTGGATCCGGATTATTTTTTTTTGTGTTATGGATTCCTAAATCCGGAATGCATCACTTGCATTATGGATTTATGAATTTGGTTTGTGTTATGGATTCCTGAATCTGGAATGGTCTTTTTGAATTATGGATTGTTAGATCTAGAATAATGTTTTTGACTTATGGATTCATGGATCCAAAATGCAATGATTCAGTTTCATTTTTTTTATTTGTAGAAACATGGACAATATTGATGAATTTGAATAATAATTATATGATGGAGTTGATTTGTGGGATGATGATGATATTGAGAAGTCATTATCCATGTTCTTCATGTTTTTCATCTTCATTAACGTGCCTTCTTCTAACAGAGATTGTGGGACGTAGACGATTACCTTGTGAACCTCCTATCCCTAGTCTTCAACATTACTGTTCAATTACACCACTCAAGTTAAACCAAATTACAAACTAATGAATAAGATGTTGAACCAATACAAACAAAAAACAACAAATATAAAATTCTATTGAAACCAAAAGAGAGGAAAAAAGCATTGTATCATTTCTACTAAAAAAAATATACTCTATAGAAAAAAAAAAAAATATTAAAAGAAGAAAAAAAGAAGCTCATTGCAAATCATATTTGAAGATAGAAAATTTTTTTGGATGAAGTTTTATATGTTCAAGAAAGGATGACCATAAAAACACAAATCCGGATCCACAAATTTGGAAGCTTCCTGGATCCACAAATTCGGAATCTTCTCGAATCCACAAATTTGAAATCTTCCTGGAACACAAATCCGGGATTTTACTGGAAGCAAAATTCGAGATTTTACAGTATTTTATTATTCGAAATTCTATCGGATTCTATAATCTGGAATGGAAGAAAACACTTACAGAAACAAAAATTCATAAAAAAAACGGATGTGCAGATCCGAAAACAAAGAAATTTACTTACCTTTGTCAAGAGGATTCTAAATGACCAACAAAAAAATGTAAGATTGAAGGAGAAGGATTTGGAGGTGTTGCACTTCTGCTAGAACATGAAAGCGTGCTGCTGCTGGAACATGAAAGATACGGCTGCGCAAAAGAGCATCCTTGCCTGCACCTCTTTAGGGTTTTTTTAGGTTAAGGATATTTCTAGAATTTTAAGAACCAATAAGGATGATTTAGTCTTTTCATAAGAGTGTGGGGGTGCACGAAGAAAAATGTGGGGGGTGCAAGAAGAAACTGCCCTATTTTTATACCATGATACACAAAGGAGATTACTTTTTTTATCATATGATTGTAAAATATGATAAATAATGAAATTGTAGACTTTTCTTATAAAAAAAAATGTAAAAAATTTACTTAGCAATAAGTAATTTTTCATTGTAATAAAAAACTAATTCAAATATTTATTTTATTCAATTTTTTTTATAAATATTACACAATACAATTTTATTTTTGACAATGACATATAATAATAATATAATAATTTTATTTTATTCTTTTGTTAAGATAATGTTTTCAGTATTGTAATAAGGATTTGACTAGTTGAATATTACCTACTATACTGTCAGATATTAATTATTTTTAAGCATTTAAAAGCATTTAATTATCAGGTATATATTAAAGTAGACATATTCCCTCTTAACTAATTTTATTGTGAATATTTTAATTACATTCCATTTCAAATATGTAATCATTGTATTTATTAAAATAATAATAATTATTATTAATATAATAGTAATAATAAAAATTATTATTATTATAATAGTAATAATAATAATAGTTTCTGCTCTAATTGGGAAAAATTGTTAAGCTTAAAAAAAACAATAAATAATGTTTTCTCTACAAAAAAAAACCAAATATTATTAACTGGAAAGAAAAAAAATTACCTAACTTTATGCTTCACTACTTTGTAACGCAGAACAGAAAAATGACCTAATTTTATACCATTTAACAATTGACAGACATGTTTTTATCATATTTTCGAAACTAAAAAAAAAATATTACACACAATCTATCCTACTAAAATATCTTCATAAAAGACCTAAGACTATCAAGTGTGTTTCCTTATCAAAGACTATCACATATAAAAAACCTTATAAACACTATCTTCCTCCAATCTAAACCACAACACTATTATTAGTCTTCTGCTTTATACATTTCTATATTGTGCCTGTATCAATGTCTTCTGTTGAATTATGGTGGACTGTGAAAATGAAAATAGGTTGCATTTGCATTCTCATTCCGAGCTCAATTCGTTGTCTGCATATCAATATCTTTGTTATACCACTTTAGTTACACCAGGGATCTAATAGTTAACCATTCGTCTACTCTTTGTTATATCAATTTTCGGTTTTCTTCTTCCCACTTCACTTCACTTTGTGCCTTCACATTAACAGTATCAAATCATGTCACTTTGGTCCAACGTGTTCTTTGGGCCCCCAACATAACAGAATATATCAAAATAGCCTGCACCGCTACATTTTTCTTCCTGCACCCCCATAATTTTGGGATCTGGGAGTGTGTTACGGATTCATCAATCCAAAAGTGAATCATGTTGCATTCTGGATGAGGGGTGTTCCGGAAACAAAGTTTGCATAAATTATTGATTTTCAGATTGCAGAATTCGGAAGCCTAATTTCTATTACGGATTGGTGGATCTGGAATGATTTTTTTCAATTATGGATTTCTGAATCCGGAATGCATAATTTGAATTACGAATTGGCAGATCCGGAATGGTTTTTTCAATTATGGATGTTTTGCATTTTTTTTATTTTAGATTAACACTATCATTCATGTACTACCGGAAGCATCAATCCGAGAGATTACCAAATACGCCAATCCAAAAATTTACCGGATTTCATAATCCAGAATAAAAAAAATGTACAGGTTGCAGGAAGAAAAATGTAGGAGTGCAGGAAGATAGTGCCCAGAGAATACTACCTGCACTCACCTGATTTCTAACTACACCTCACACTTTCAAAATTATCAAATTTATTCATTCTGAAATTTATAATATTTCTAATTTAAATTTTTTTATTTTATTTTATCATATCTATCAAATCATCCACACGACTAAAATTCATTTATTTTGCTTAGATACTTTTCATTAAATTTCATTCATTTTTCTTATGATACTTTCCACTGAAATTCATTCATCTTTATTCATTTATTTTTTTAGGATGTATTTGTTTCCATCGATAAATTTGCAGACAAATAGAAACAAAGAAAAGCAGTGCAAGCACAAAAGTTAAATAATAAAAATTAACTAATAACAGAAAATGAGGCAAATGTTTTTTCTTGATATAATTGCACACATTTCTAAAAAGAAAACACTAATAGATTAATTAATCAAAACGTATAATCAATTATATACATAAATATAATAAAATACTTATTATATAATGGATTATTTATTTAAATAATAGATAAACACATAGCAGATTATAGAATCAATAATTTATTATATTTACAGGTATAATCACTACACTAATTATATATTATATAATTAATTTTTATTATTAACTATTAATATTTATATTTACATTGTAATAGAATAAATATAATTAATTATATAATATAACATCATAAATGTAATTTTTTTCAATTCTAATTATTCTGAAAACATATTTTGCTATTATAATTATTACGTTTTGAAAAAAAAAATACAATATCAAATCCAACAAAATTATATATAACTTGTTAAGCACCAATCAGCTTAATTCAGAACAAGAGTTTCTACCTAAAACATCTTACCTAGTATGTTTTTTTTTTCAGTGGTAATTTGATTTTACATATTTCTTTAACAATTTTAACTTTCGTAAATAACCAACTTTTTTATTTTTATAATCCATATTAAACTATTAACAATAAACAGTAATGAAAAATTGAATAGTATTTTTATTATATAATTATAACAGTTAATAAAGAAATAAATTATTTTCATAACTATTATTTATATATTTGATTATACTTTACTTTTTAGATTTAGGTAATTATTTTTCACTACAATAATAATTATACCAATTTTTTAAATTATACTCAGTTTTTTATTGTCATAAAAAATAGGACATTCAGCACTATTTCTCATTGATATAATTATTATAATAATTCATTAATAATATTTTTTTAATTAAATTAACCTCTTTTTTATCTTCATAAGGAATTTTTACACTATCTTATATGTTTTACTGGTCTATATAACTAAAATCTGATGTCTTGTCTATTAATTTATTTTATTTAAACTTAGACGTCCATTTGTGTATCTCACGTTTTCCGTTTCCTATTTTATAACTTTTGCAAATTAAATAATTAAAAAACATATCAGTGTTAGCTGTATTTTGTATTTGCAAATTAAATAATTAAAAAAAGCTAGGGTTAAACTAAACCCTAAACAAATAATACACACAATTGGCATGTTTTATCATAGCCATCTATGAAAACTATGAAAAAAATCTTAACACACAATATATCCTACTAAAATATCTTGATTTGCTACTAGTGAACTTTTCATACAAGACCTAAGAGAAGTAATTACCCCTCAAGCTTAAAGATGAGAAATTTGCTCACTTAGAATGCTATGAAAATCCCAAATACTATGATTTCCAACAAATTTAAATTCTTTATATGGTCACTTAATCTATTTCTTTATATTCTTTATTTATCATTTCAAGCTTCAATTAATTTACAATCCTTCACTTGAAGAACTTCATTTAACAATTAGATTTAAAAACACATTTCATTAATTTAATCTTTGAACTTTTTGTAAGGAGACAGTGTTAATAACTCAACCCAACACAGAAAGTAATCTATCTCCTGAATTGAAATTTATAACCTTGCTTAATGCTTTAATTTAAATTTCTTGAAACCACAGCACAGTCATAACTACTGATTTGATAGCAGGCACAACATTGGATGTGTCCAACATTTCGTTCATTTGCCAGACTTCTGGTACTTCATCTTCTACAAAGTTGCATTCAAATCTCTCCTATAAATCGGCAAAGAAGTTGTTCGAACCAGCTTGCTCATTATTTGCATTCTTTCTCTTGTTTCCTGTAACAAAGTTTCCTACACAAATTGAAGCACAACATACACATAGCCTTCTAAAAATAAAATCGTAACATGACTTTAATCTTTAGTGGATACACATCTATAACATTCACATTCATCGTAAATCATCTCTTACCTTTACTCAACTTTGAAGAATCCTTATCTAGTTCCATTTCATCACCATCACTATCACTATCAACAACTCCAGTTTCATTTGTTTGTGTGTTTACGGTATCTTGTAGTATACTATCCAAATCCCATAGCTGCACAAAAGGACAATCGAGGATGTTCAGACAACAATTTCTATAAGCGATAAAATTATAGTAAAATACAGACACACATACAATCAATTGTTTACATTTTTTGTAATTACCCACCTTCTATCATTATTAACAGAGATGACTCAGTTTGGGAGACCATATTTTAAGCCAAATCGTTGCAAACTCATCCAACAAGTATGTTAAAATACATATATGTTCTTTATTCTTTTTAATGCTCTGCCGACCATCTGATGAATTAACTGATTTAACTTATATATTTAAATGTCATAAACTATATTGCACACAATCCCAATTAATCCAGACTGCTAGAGATACTGCTAAAATCTACCATTCAAAAAAGCAATCCAACGAACTGATTTTACTCAAAAATCCTAAACACCTGAGATACCCCTTTATATTTGAGGCAACATTTCGTCATACAAATGTTAGGAAGTCTGAGTAAAATCAGAAAGGACAGGTTTATGTCAATCATGATAATGACTGCCTAGTATAAATGTGAAGAGGAAAATTTTCATTAGATCTTAAGGAATTATAACAGAGAAGTGCGTACCTTTAACATTTGATCATGTGCGATGCTTCCGAGGAACTTCCTATCATGAGAGAATGCTACAAGACCAAAGAAATTATAAGTGAAGCTTATAAGAAGCCAAGAATAAGAAAAGGATATCAAAACATACAAAAAAAAATTCAAGCTAATTAATGCTCAAGCGTGTAATAATGAGAACTACCAAATCCACTGAAATCATGGATGAAGTCTCAAAATCACCTTGCAATGAAAAACTACCAAATCCATGCTAAGGACAGAAAAACTTATGAAAAAATTGAGGCTTAAAACAATAGTTTTCACATGCAAGCTGAACCAGTCATATTAAATGCTAAGAGTTGAAGAGACAATATGTTACCAAGACACTCAATAGGACAATCTGAGTGTTCAGCTATTGGCTGGATGACTCTGTTGGGTAATATCCCGACCAAGCTGAAAAAAATAACACCAATATAATTGAAACCGAGAACACAAGAAATAAAAGATTAAAGTACAATTCATAAAAGAGATAAAATGCTCTCCAATAGCAAAAGACTCACTTGATCATTCCATTCTCTGATCCAGTAATAATTCTATCTTCATCAACCTAAGAATAACATCAAAGAAAGTTTATTACAACATCTAAGAATGATAAGAATAATAAAAAAATCTACTAAGGCTGAGGCTGAAATATCTGTGTTATGTTGTTGATTCACCTTCAACATTGCATCAATAGAGTTGGAAGAGAGATCAATAAATCGATCACTGGAATTGAAACCAACTAGTTAGAACATCAGTACAACAACAAATACAAGCTAAGGAAAACATCCAATTAAGGCCTCTCAGCCTCTCCTCCAGAAACAACATTTTGATCATTTAATTCAGACACATTCCACATCATATACCTACAATCCTTGAAGCATCCCCATGAATACAACAGAATGATTCCAGTTTGTGAGCCGCACACAACTTTCCTACCATTCTGGTCACCCCAGCCAAAAAATGTAAACATCAGTCATGTGATCATTTAAGAGGTTAGTGTCAAACACAGTACACCTTTCAGTACAAAGAAAGACAAAAATATTTAAAAAAATTCGTATAAAAGCATAAGAATTCACTGCAAATTCATGGGCCATGACTTTGATACCTTCATTAAAACAACAGACAGCAACTCATCTTCAGAGAATTCAGATCGAGTTTGCACCTTTCAAAACAAATCATGAAAGGGTGGTTAAAATTCATGAAATAAATAAAGAGAATGTATGCTTTTAAAGGAAGCAGAAAACACGTATTCAACTTACTGTATTTCTTCGAAGATTGCAAACAGAAAGAGTCCCGTCTCCACTAACAAAAAGGAAATTTATGGAAAATAAGCATTAAGTTAAGACTATATCCATTGATATTTTGGGGCAGGTGAACTACATGAATTTGCTACCTTGTTGTCAAAAGTTTCCTAGCATCAGATGCAAAAGTCATGTCCGAAATGTAATCTTCATGGGCATTAAAAGAATTGCAACAAGAGCGTTCTCTGGTATCCCAAACCTACAACAAGGAAGGGGTAAATGAAAGACATTGAGAAAATACTAATAATCTGACCTTCCCAATACTCTAAAAGATCAATATTGCAACTATCTTCAGAAAAGTAGTGCTTTAAGCAGAATAGCACTAAAAATAACATAAAGTTAAAAATGTACATGTATAAAATAAAAGAATCAATGATACAATATTCAAATAAGGTATGATGTGGTGTGGGGTGCTGCAGAAAGAAAGGGATTGTGGTCAAATGGATATGACAGGATTGATAATTGACCTGGTATTTGCTACATTCGTAGGCTTTCAAATTAGTTGAGCAATACTAAGTAAGGTTTATCAATTTAAGAGCTGGGCAAAGATTGTTAAATTTTAAAACAAGTGTTCAATATATTGCTACCATACACTATCATAGAAATGATTGGATATCTATGTAAAATAATCTGAAATTCAAATAAAATACAAATTCTGAGAAATTGAAATAAAAGCAAACATATACCTTTATACAACCCTCATCATCTCCAGAGGCAACAGTTGACTCGGTCAAGTTTATCAATCTATTTACTGCAGCCCTATATCACAACAAAAAGCAAATACAAATTCTAAGGCAATGAGGATACTAGTGATTCTCCATAACCCAAATCACAACAAATGTGTAATTGCAGTAAATCTACTCACTCATGAGCATTATCAATACGGGTAATTGTAGATCCAGTCTCCACATCCGTAGCCAGTATAGAGCAATCTGGAGAACCCGTTAATAGCACTAAAAGACAAACATAACCATAAACATTTTAAACTCAAACTCACAGAAATCATACACAACCACGAAAATAAACAGCATTACCACGTCCACCATTGATGAATCGAACAGCCCTGCAAGACTCGGTGTGTGCATGAACTTCCAATTGCCTGAAAGAATAAATAACGAAATAATATTAATAATTGCAACAGAGGATTACATATTAGCAGCATCTATCAGGTAACAACAACCACACTCAGCAAACAAATAAAGTCAACATGTATGTGAGTTCACAAGTATCAAACAGAGTATCAAACATATACAAAAACAAGGTTCAGACTTTATACCTCACAGGGACACTGTCAGGGCTGTAACGATATCTGCAGCACACATAATCAATAATTATCATCAATGCAAAAAAAAAAAACATTATAAATAATAAATTATGTGTTAACTATGAAAGCTGCAACTCTAATAGCAACATACAAGTGGACATCACCGTCAATTAGACCCGTGGCCACAAGATTATCTGACGGATGAAAATCAATATCAAATGCAAGTTTTCCCAAATTTATCTCCATCCTTCACCTGTTTAGCAATGCAGTAGTACATTAGGAAAAAGATTAACCAGGTGGGAAGATAGGATCTCGGAAACTTGAGATTGTCTAAAAAAAAAAAAACAACAACACAAAAACGAGGTGAAGTGGCAAAGAAAAGAACCCAAATTTTGAAGTTTTAAGACGTCAAGAAGACCTTGCTGAAGGAAAATTAGGGTTTGGAGTAGAAGAATGGTTTAAGTATTATGTCCCTCATACATAAAGAAAATAGTGACTTTTAAGAATAATTTTTAAAAATAACACCACAATAAATATTTAAATTAGATTTATGAGATATGGTTTTGTTTTAAATTAAATAAAAATATTGTTAGTTGACTTTATATCAAAGTAAAATGTGGATTAAATATTAAGAGAATATAATGTTTTTTCTTTTTTCTTTCTTACTAAATGAATATTTTATATATATATATATATATATATATATGTTTTTATTGTTATATACTGATAAAAATGTTGATGGAAACTATTATAAAAACAGAAGTTGTGGTGGTAATATATATACTATAAAAATATCACTATTTATTTTAAAAATAACATGTATGTATTGTATTAATGTGCTAATAACTGTATCTAGATTAAGAATAAAACTTATTGTTTTGGATTAATATGAAAAAGGTGGCATTTTGATTCATTAATAAGAAAATATAACTAGACTGGTCAAAGGAATTGTATTTCTCTACTTGTTTTGTTGTTTCATAATAATTTATAAAAATAGAATGTTACGAACATATCGGGGCAACAAATAGCAAACTCTTGCCCAGCTGAAAAGACCCACGTTTTCTAAAAAAGGTTGTGGGGCGATCTCTTTAGGCAAAAACGAGCTGGATCGGAGGTGGGATCGGACGATCCATGGGCCTCCGCAATCCATGACGCGGCCCAAAAACAAAAAAAAAGCCCTAAATCCAATAAAATCCTAATTTGAAACCCAGAAACCCTAACCTGTGCCTCTGTCGCGCCGTTTTTCCGCCGCTGCCCGCGCTACGTATCGCCTCCGCTAGCGCTGCGTTTCGCCGCCGTCGCTTGCGTGATTCGCTGCCTCCGCCACTGCGCTCCACCGCACACGCTGCTCGCGCTACCTCTGCTACTGCACACGGCTGCGGAAAATGAAGAAGAGACGGCGCATGAAAAATATGAAGAACCTAAACCTAATTTTGAAAAAACCTAATAAGTTTGAGCCTTGACCTGACCTTGACACAGGCGCCGATGTCAACACTCACTGAGCCTAGTGTTCTGGTTCAATACAAAATATAATTTATTATTAGCACCACTTACAATTTTTTTTTTAATTTTAGTCAAATAAGATAATCACATTGAATTTTTTTATGTTATTAATTTTTAACATTGTTTATTTGGTTATTTGTAATTGAATATAATTTATTAATATAATTTAAATAAATATTCAATTAATTTAAGTAATTCAATATATTAACTTTAAATAGTCAAAATAAAAAATATATATATTTTATGGAAGTGAAGGTGGGCTGAGCGGAGATCTGAAGTGAAGTGACTCGGGTTTAAATTCAAATTCAACCTATTCTTAATTTTTTATTGTTTTTTTTTCAATTATTTTGTTTTCTAATTTTAATCAAATAAAATAAATCACATTATTTTATTTTTAAAATTTTTTATCTTATTATTTATAATTAAATATAATTTATTATTATAATTTAAATAAATATTTAATTACTTTAAGTAATTAATTAATTAACTTGTAAATAATCAAAATAAAATATAAAATTAAATGAATTTATATCTAACACACGTTAAGATCACTTGTATTTTTATTTCTATTTTTAATATTTTTTATTTTTTATTGCTTCTTCTTTTTCAATTTTATTATTTTTTAATTTTAGTAAAATAACATAAAATACGTTAGCTCTTTATTTTTAATTTTTTAATTAACTAGTAATAGTTTACATACGATGAAATTCGTATGTAAGAATTTATATTTTCAATTAAATTTTAAATAATGTATATCCGTATGTAATCTATTCTAAAGTAAAACTTACATACGAATTAAATCCATATTTAAATTTAAAAAAAAAAAAAAATTAAAAAATCGTTATATACGGATATATCTGTATGTAATTATTTAAAAAAATAATTTTTATATACGAATTATATCCATATGGAATATTTTTTTAATTTTTCATTACATACGGATTATTATCCGTATTTAAGTATTCGTATGTAATACTTACGTTACATACAGATTAGAATCCATATGTAAAAATTCGTATGTAATGTTGGAATTACATACGGATCAGAATCTGTATGTAATGTTGGAGTTACATGTGGATCAGAATCCATATGTAAAATCCGTATGTAATGTCCATTTTACATATGGATCCAGATCCCTATGTAAAAAACTGTATGTAACTAGCGATTTTTTTTAGTGTTTTAACAATTCCAATAAAATATATATATATTTAGTAGTTTAATATGAAATAATTGTTTATTTTAATTATATAATAAATATTATTAAGTAGATAAAGACATCATATATAGATAATCTCTAAATTTAATGTCGATGATAAAGTTTGTCTTTATTTGAGTAGAAGTAAAAGGATAAGAATTTATACATAGATAAAATGAAGATATTTGAAATTACTTACCAAAATAACTATTTTTTCTTAATAAAAACTAATACCATGTTCTTTGTTAATTAACTCATATTTAAACAACAATATAGTCAATTATATTTAACTTAAAAGAATTATTTCACGAAAATCATTAAATCAAAATTAAACTTAAAGATAAAAAATAATTAGTCACTATATTAACTAAATTAAATATTAATTTATAGATTAAAAAATTATTTGTTTCTAAAATTATTTTTATTATTTAATAAAAATTTATAAAATGATTTATAAATTGATATCTAAATTAGTTAAGTTTTAGCTACTAATATTTTAGATTTTAAATTAGTCTCTAAAAAACTAATATAAACTAATTTATAATATAAAGTAGTAAATAGCTAAAATCTTGGTAGCTAATAGTTAGATACCAATTTATAAATTAATTTATAAATTTTTATTAATAATAGAAACTAGTTTAGATACCAATGATTTTTTTAGTTTGTAAAATAGTATTTAATTTGGTTAAATAATAGATTATTATTTTATTGTCTGAAATTAATCTTTATTTAAGTTTTTGAAAAGGTTTTACATAATCCATTATATTGTAAGATGTTAAAACATTTTTTAGACAAAATAATCAATTATAACTTCACATAAGTTTAGAACTTGAAAAAACATATTTTGAGCCCTATAATTTATTATCTCTTGATATAACTGATTATTTGTGAGTTCAATAAAAAAGTAATAATTGATTATTTGTAAGTCTTTAAAATCATATGTTCTAATGCTGACTTCCGAGTTTATATTACCTAAAACTAAAGAATGTGATGGAACTCAAAGGGAAATTTTTTGTAATGAAAAAAATACTTTAATAACTATACCAGTTAATTATTATTATTTTATAATTATTATTATATTTATTAGTAGATTATTTAATATTAACATAATTAATAATATAAACACTATTACATTATTAATATATTTAATATCATATTCTACTATTATTTAAATTAATAATAATATTATTAGATATTATTAATTTTATAGTGTATACTTACCTATTAGTTCTGATTAATATTTTTACTATTATTATTTATGATATTAGTTATGATTTTATAATTATTTATTTTATAATAATATTTTTAATATTATGTATATAATTATTATGAATAATATTATTAAAAAATTTAAAAATATTAAGATTATTTATATTTTTAATGATATTAATATTGTTAATAAAAATATTTATGTTGATAATAATATTAAATTTATTTTTTAATATAGATTGGTCGGTAAAATTCGTAGATAATGTAAAATTTACATACAATTAAAAATTTGTGAGTAATAATCTATAGATAGTGCTGAATATACATACGGATTCAGATTTGTAGATAATATTCGTAGGTAATACTAAAATCATTTACGGATGTAGGTAATATTCCTAAGAAATGTTGAATTTACTTATGTTTTTTTTTTAGTAAATATATTGTGAGTATAATGATTGCTATTAGAGATATGGATATGTTGATGGTTAGATTAGGGTTTGTTTTACTATTATGGTTAGGATTTCCTTTAAAGATTGAGATTATCATCATAATTAATTACAATACACAAAAATAAAATTATAACTAAATATAATATATAAAAATAAATTTATAACAAGTTATAATTTCGTATGTTATTGATGTGCAACATCCTATTTTTATAAATTATTATGAAACAACAAAAAAATAAGTAGAGAAATGCAATTTGCTTTGACCAATCTAGGAATATTTTCCTATTAATGAATCAAAATGACACCTTTTTCATTTTAATTCAAAACAATAAATTTTATTCTTAATTTAGATATAATTATTAGGACATTAATACAATATGTACATTTTATTTTTAAAATAGAGAGTGATATTTTTTCTACAATCACAACTTCTGTTTTTATAGTAATTTCCATCAACATTTGTTTCAATATATAACAATCCAATATATATATATATATATATATATATATATATAATAATAACTCTGGTTCACCATATTCCTTCTATGTTGATTTTTTTTTAAAGATATTTGTCTAAAAGTTCTCAACTTTTTTCTTTCATAGGATCAATAATGGTAGAAACTGTCACTGCACAATCAATAAAAGTGCAAAGTAATTCCCTACCAGATTGTAATAAATTGAAATGTAGCTTAGGCCCTGAGTATTGTAGTATATGTTGCAGTCTATAAAGATATAAGGATGGTATATGTGTGAAAAAAGGTTATTATTATTTTGTAAATGTCGAAAATATAATTATATTGTGTAATATTTATTGCAAAAATTAAAATAAAATAAATATTTGAATGAACTTTTTATTACAATGAAAAATTGTAAGAATTTACTAATACAATTTATATAATTTTGTATGTAGTAAATTATAAAATAATAATATAAATTTAAGTATTAATAGAATAACCACTAAACTATTAAAGAGTATGATGGTATATGATTTCCATAATATAGGCTTCTTCTTCCTGCACCCCTACGCTTTTTCTCCTGCCTCCCACAATTTAAAAAATCCCAAAACTGACCTTGACCATGTATTTGAAAAAAGGCACCCTGTTGAAGTTTGTTTGATACTGTTCATCTTCTTCATTCATCTCAGGCAATGGTGGAGGAGTGAGTTACGTTGTCGAAATATTGTTTAGCTTCTAGAGGTAAAAATTAAGGTTTTTTTATGAGCATTGGTGATTATGTAGGGATTAGAGTTACTGAAAATTGGGATCCGGTAATGATTTTATATCTGCACTACCATCCCTAAAAAGCATGGATTCCTCCGCCTAACCCAATAGTTACTATTTATTACATTTGATTTTATATCCGTTCTAGCATCCCTAAAAAAAATGGGCTCCTCCGCTTAACAGATTTACTATTCCTCACCCATGTGATACTATCTCCACCACCTATTCTAGAAAATTTGGGTCTTTTCGGCTGGGCAAACGTTTTCTATTTGTAGCCCCGATATGTTCGTAACATTTATATTTATACATTATTATGAATATAACATTTTTTTTCATCAACATTTTTTTCCAATATATAACAATCCAAAACATATATATATATATATAATTAGGAATATAAAATATTAATTTAATAAGAAAAAAAAGAAAAATTAAAAATATTATATTCTCTTAATATTTAATCCACATTTTACTTTGATATAAAATCAAATAACAATATATTTATTTAATTTAATATAAAACCATATCTCATAAATCTAATTTAAATATTTATTGTGGTGTTATTTTTTAAAATTATTCTTAAAAATCACTATTTTCTTTATGTATGGGGGACATAATACTTAATCCATTCTTCTACTCCAAATCCTAATTTTCCTTCTTCTTGACGTCTTAAAACTTCAAAATTTGGGTTCTTTTCTTCGCCACTTCACTTAGTCTTTGCGCAGGTATGTTCTTCACAACTCTAAATGCTCATTTTCACTTGCTTTTCAGTTTTCGTATATAAAGATGAGTTTTTGTGTTGTTTTTTTTTTTCTTTAGACAATCTCAAGTTTTCAAGATTTTATCTTCCCATCTCGTTGATCTTTTTCCTAATCTACTACTGCATTGCTAAACAGGTGAAGGATGGAGATAAATTTGGGGAAACTTGCATTTGATATTGATTTTCATCCGTAAGATAATCTTGTAGCCAAGGTCTAATTGACGGTGACCTCCACCTGTATCTTGCTATTAGAGTTGCAACTTTCATAGATAACACATTTATTTATTATTTATAATTTTTTTTATTTTTTTGTTTGCATTGATGATATTTATTGATTATGTGTGCTGCAGATATCGTTACAGCCCCCTGATAGAGTCCCTGTGAGGTATAAAGTCTGAACCTTGTTTTTGTATCTGTTAGATACTCTGTTTGATACTTGTGAACTCACATGCATGTTGACTTTATTTGTTTGCTGAGTGTGGTTGTTGTTCACTGATAGATGCTGCTAATATGTAATCCTCTGTTGCAATTATTAATATTATTTCGTTATTTATTCTTTCAGGCAATTGGAAGTTCATGCACACACCGAGTTTTGCAGGTCTGTTTGTACAAAGGTATATTTCTGCTCTTATTTTAATTTCTCAGAATTTGTATTTAATTTGAATTCCAGATTATTTTGTATATGCATTAATAAAATTTTACATACATATCCAATCATTTCTATGATACTGGATGGTAGCAATAGATTGATCACTTGTTTTAAAATATTTAACAATCTTTACCCAGCCTACGAATGTAGCAAATACCAGGTCAATTATCAATCCTGTCATATCCATTTGACCACAATCCCTTTCTTTCTGCAGCACCTCACACCACATCATATCTTATTTGAATATTGTATCATTGATTCTTTTATTTTATGCATGTATATGTTTAACTTTATGTTATTTTTAGAGCTATTCTGCTTAAAGTCACGACACTACTATTCTGAGATAGTTGCAATATTGATCTTTTAATGGAGGTATCAAAGTCATGGCCATGAATTTACAGTGATTTTTTTATGTTTTTATAGGACTTTTTTAAATATTTCTGGCAGAAGTGTTATTAAAAGAGTATTTTAATGAATACTTTTTATGCTTGTATTCTTCCTCACTAGGAGAATAATTTTTCTTGCTTTTGAAAACATTTTTTTTGTTTCTATCTCACTTTTATAATTTGGCTAAATATATGAAGAAATTGAATTCCTAATTTGAATAAAAATGCATCCATTAATAATTTTACTACAACATACCCAAATGCTCTTATTCAATGTCTTTCTTTGTACCTAAAGGTGTACTGTGTTTTACATTTTTTTAGTGCATTTTGAATGGACCACCTACCATTAAAGTACAGTTTTGGAATATTAGTGTCTTCTCTGAGTCACTGCTGCTCCCACTAAAGAAAAAGCCAAGACGGCCAGTGTCTTCTTGAAGTCACTGCTGCTGCCCACCTACACAATTTTGTCTCAGTTGTTGAATTTGAGTTAATATCTCTCATATGGGGAAGATTCCATAAACAAATGATTCGTTGTAATTGTGAAATACCCAATACTTTTTACATTAAACTATACTTATAATGATTGTACATTATAAAATTATTTACAAAGACATTTAGATATAGATTCCTTTTGTAAGTTACGAATATTTTTTTTTGTCGTTCATAATTTATTTTCTTCTTAATATAAATTCACTGCAGACTTTAAATAAAAGAGGAATACTTAAAAATGAAGTGTTAAATTTTTTTACCTTGAGAATAAATTAATTATTTTAAAGAAAAAAAAACTTACTTCTAGGAAAAGAGTCATCAATCACATAGAATTGGGAGCTTCTTTTATGAAGCTACGGTTTTTCCAAACTAATAAAGTGCATGGGAATTAATAATTGTTTTTCATTGATCTAGGCACATACGGTTTTTCCAAACTAATTTAAAGTGTATGGGAATTAATAATTGTTTTTCATTGATCTAGGCACAGGCGAAAATAACAGAAGAACAGTTACAATAATATACATACAGAAGAATTCCAAACTAATAAAGTGTATGAGAATTAATAATTGTTTTTCATTGATCTAGGCAAAGGCAAAAATAACAGAAGAATAGTTACAATAATATACATACAAAAGAACAGTTACAATAATATACATACAAGTAGAATGAACTAGAAGCGAGAAGATGGAAGAGGTTGAGAAGAGAGGAAATGAGAGAAGAGAGAAAGTGCCGGTTGTGGTGCAGAAATTGGAACTTGGTGGCCAGCACCTCTAACAGAGGCAAAAGTAAGACCACCTTCATACTCCTCCACCCACCCTGCCACTTCTACCCCTTCAAACCAAGCTCTCCACTCTTTCGTTACATTGAGTTTCAACTCTTCCAAACTATATTTGGTTGATAATATCGGAACTCTACCATCATAGTCTCCACTGTATACACATAAAATTACATGTCAAAATATTATAACCATAACTATATATTGAAAACAATCCATTATTTAATTGCATACCTGTACATCCAAATACGTAAACCAACATTTAATAACTTTTGAATTAGTGGCAGCACTGTCTCTGGAGAGTCATTCCATTTCTCAATTATATCGCTTCATCATAAAACAAATCATATTACTATAGTTTATCAAATTAGTTATATAAAAAACAATAAAATATTAATATGTGGGTAATAACCTGCAAACAGTAAATGGATAAGGCAGATTAGTTACATTTGCATGGATTGCACTCTGAACATTCTTCTTGTTGAAATACTTTCTTACATGATCATCTAGACAATAATTGTATCCCGATGATGTTAATGTATTCCAAAGAACCTGAAATGCAACAGAACAAAAACACGTATCTATATGCATGCTGAAAGGAATTTATAATACCTACAGGCTACCCAAATATAATATAATACTTACATGTTGGCTAACACCATGGGAAGCATCAACAAGTCTTGTTGAATTTGGTATTTCATAATCTTTGTCTTCGAGACACAACGGTGAGTAAATATTTAAAATGTCAATATTCGTATAACATTCTAAAAACTTTACCATATTAACTTTGCATTCTTTGGTGTGTCTCTTTTCACTGAAATTACAGTGTCTTTTTATTCCATCCCAGACTTGTGTTGAGATTATTCCATGGCTCCAGGCATAATCATATATCCCTTTCGCATCTGTAACCGTATTTATCACAGCATTTCCCATCTGAATTTTGATCAAAATAGTACTGGTCAATTTAATGAAAAATTTATACCAACATTTTTAATTTATAACTTGAAAATTTATTATGTCGCAAAAAGAGAGAGTTATAAAGATAATAGGTAATTACCATGAGTCCCTTCAAATTGATGTAAGGACCTCTTTTATTTCTTTCCTATATAAGGTCAGCAAGTTGTGGAGCATAATGTCCTGTGATTTAAATAAAATATTCATTAAAATACAGGTTATTCACAATTAAATATTTAAAAACAAAAAAAAGTAATTAGAGATTTCTTACCTCCATAACCCTCTCTTACAATATAAAATTCGTTGGATTTGAAGTTTGGAAATTTTTTAAACCAACCAACTAAAAAATTGTAGTTATCAAAAGCAGACACTTCATCACCAAGCTCACTTAAGTCCTTGGAATTGTTAGTATAAGAAAAACCAACACCAATAGGTGAGTCCAAAAATATGATGTTGGCAACTGAAAAATTAAGATAAGATAACGAAATTATGCTTCCAACTAATTAAATAAGTAATTTAAAATAATAACAACGAGATTACTTACCTTTATTCCAAGAAAATTTGTTAAATTTTATATGCTCTTCCTGGTCTATCAAAAATGGACCAATCTCTTGTGCTGCCCCAAAGGCAATTGAGGAGCAACCAAGTCCTACTCAACAAACAGTAACTAGGTCACAGGAAAGACATAGGACAAAACAACAGCACCACAAATATAATGAATTAAAATGAAGAAAAGGTTTGATCCATGCATACCTTCATTAATACCTCCATTAAGCCAAAGTACAATTGGTTTACTTGATGGATCATCTTCAGCTTCAAAAAACCAGTAAAATAATGCTTTCTCTTTATCTGGTTTTAACTTAATATAACCAGCATAGTGATTGAAATTCACTGCTGGTTGTCCTGGCAAATTTTTTACTATATCGCTCTCCGGTATCTCGTCTTCGACGACAGAGTTGATGAGAAGGGAAACAAACAGGGTCCAGAGTGCAAGTGTGAAGAGTGCAAGTGCCATTGATGAGAGGTGCATTTTGTTCGGGGGAGCTGTTAGGGTTGGAAGCTCGATTTCAAATCTACAGCTCTACCCAATCTCGATTACGCACCTACTGTTGTTGCTGCTTCTGTCTTTACTCCACCACCGAACCAAATATGTACCAGGCTGTAACATAAAATATTCAAGCAAATAAGACACTAAGAACTGTTTTGGTGTTATGTATGAAAGAATTGAACAACAAACATTTTTACATATGCCAAAAAATGACTTAGGAATGTCGAATATAAATTTTAAAGAAAGACAGAACTTTAGTCTTTCAAGTATCCTATTTGCCCTTCTATAGTGTTATCCACACTTAAGGATGAATTTGCACATCCACACTCAAGCTTGCAAATAAGTTCAACTTCAGGTTTGAGGTTGAAGTTTTTAGAAGTCCGAACTAGAATTGTCTTAAGATTTTAGGCATTGTTCTTCCATCACTTTCATTCTAAATCTATAGCACAAATTTACAAGACGAATGTGGCTCTTTTTCAGTTCAATCCCAAGCCTCTCACATATTTGTTTACAAAAAAACACCCAATATATTCTAAATGAAAAGGAAGCAATATTCAAATTTAAGGAAGATATTTAATAATTATACCAGTCAATTATTATTTTTTTATAATTCGTCACACATGGTTTATACATTTTTTTAGTTTCATTTATTTGTTTGTTTTGTTGCATTGGCGAAGGGTTCTCTGACGCTTCGTTTTCTCTTATGTTTTTGCTCTCATGCTTCATCTCGTCTTCTGCGAGCCTTCATTGTCTTCTTCGTGCCATTGTAAGTTCGTTTCGAACTCTCTTTCTTTTTTACCATTGGTTTATATATTGTTTTCGTTTCTCTTATTTGTTTGTTTTCTTGTATTGGCAAAGGTTACCACTGCTCTGTCGGCGCTGCCTTCTCAAGGTTTAGGGTTTAGAGTTTTAAATTTATTTATTAAATAAGAATGCGACTATTTACCATATCCGCATTTATAAATGGCATTTAAGAATGCGGTTAAATAGTCGCATTCTTATCTCTTGTATTTACGATTACGTGTGTTATCGTTTTTTAACATTTGTGCGCACCAGTGAATCCCCATATCTTTTTCTTTCTTTGATATATTGAAAAGAAATTATTAGAAGGTTAACTATACTTTAAATTATCATAATTTAATAATAAACACTTCACATAGTAATCCTAGATATACATCTTTAAATCAATACTTTTCATGTTTTTCTAATATATTACTATGCTATAAAAATTAATGTAAAAAAAAATAATCTTTTTTAATTGATCTAGCTAATTTAAATTATAGAAAAGTTTTGATATAAAAAAAAAACTTTTCACTATTTAATTGTAATTAGCATAAATTCTTTAGATATTTATGGACATCTTTTAATTTCATTCATATATTCTTACAGTTATCAAATAGTTTTCTTATATATAAAACTAAAACTAAAATGATTAAATTTAAGAATTAAAAGACAAAAAAGAAAAATATAATTATATTACATTCTTTTAACAATTGCGGTAAGATATATATTTAGTAGTTTAATATGAAATAATTGTTTATTTTAATTATATAATAAATATTATTAAGTAGACAGACATCATATAAATAATCTCTAAATTTAATCCCGATGATAAAGTTTGTCTTTATTGGAGTACAAGTAAAAGGATAAAGAGTACAAGTAAAAGGATAAGAATTTACATATAGATAAAATGAAGATATTTGAAATTACTTACCAAAATAACTATTTTTTCTTAATAAATTCTAATATCATGTTCTTTGTTAATTAACCCAGTTTTAAACAACAATATAATCAATTATATTTAGCTTAAAAGAATTATTTCACTACAAGAAAATCATTAAATAAAAACTAAACATAGAGATAAAAAATAATTATCCACTATATTAACTAAATTAAATATTAATTTAAAAATTAAAAAACTATTTGTATCTAAAGTTGTTTTTATTATTTAATAAAAAATTATAAAATGATTTATAAATTGATACCTAAATTAGTTATCTAAGTTTTAGCTACTAATATTTTAGATTTTAAATTAGTCTCTAAAAAACTAATATAAATTAATTTTTAATATATAGTAAGTAGCTAAAATTTTGGTAACTAATAATTAGATACTAATTTAGAAATTAATTTATAAATTTTTATTAATAATATAAAATAGTTTAGATACCAATATTTTTTTAGTATGTAAAATAATATTTAATTTAGTTAAATAATAAATTATTATTTTAGTCTAAAGTTAATATTTATTTAATAGTTTTCTTATTTATGAAATTTAGGTTTTTGAAAAAGTTTTACATAATCCATTATATTGTAAGATGTTAAAAAAGATTTAGACAAAATAATCAATTATAACTTCACATAAGTTTAGAACTTGAAAAAACATATTTTGAGCCCTATAATTTATTATCTCTTGATATAACTGATTATTTGTGAGTTCAATAAAAAATAATAATTGATTATTTGTAAGTCTTTAAAACCATATGTTTTAATGCTGGCTTCCCGAGTTTATATTACCTAAAACTAAAGAATGCAATGATGGAACTCGAAGGGAATTTTTTTTAATGACCAAAAGATACTATAATAATTATACCAGTCAATTATTATTTTTTTATAATTATTATTATATTTATTAGTAGATTTTTTTTTAGTAAATATACTGTGAGTATAAGGATTGCGATTAGAGATATGGATATACTGTTGGTTAGATTAGGGTTTGTTTTACTATTATGGTTAGGGATTATCATCATAATTAATTACAATACACAAAAATAAAATTATAACTAAATATAATACATAAAAATAAATTTATAACTAGTTATAATACGCGGAATCATTTGCATATCAATATAATTATAATGCACAAAAATAAAAGAACGATAATTTTTTCAATAAAAAAGAGACTACTGCAAAAGTAAAATATAACCATGTTAAAAAAAATAAAAACACAAATCCATCAACATATATCATATGTAAAACATAATTATGTTCATAAAAAAAACTAAAACATAAATGAAACAACACATATCATATATACATATTTAAGGAATATAAGCATGTTCATAAAAACAATCCAAACACAAATCCAGAAACACATGTTGGGTCCGAACACCCAAGAATCAACAGCAGCTAACCAGCAACTTCAAAGCAAATAAAAAAAAAAATACCAGATGGGAAGTTGGGACTCGTCAATTCTTCTGCAGTGCCAGCGGCTCCAACCTCCACAGTTAGCCAAACACAGTTGCTGCAATCACCATCAAAACACACATTTCACAGACCTTGAGTGTTAACTTCTGGACTAACTACTTCCAAAACTTAACTCATTCATTAATTTCAGCTTATAGTGAAAATATATCCAAAGCATTAAACAAATTAATTAATAACAAATTAAATATATCCAAAGCAATCGCTCTCTTTCACTCTCAATTACAAGATAGAGTGATAGGGAAAAGAACCCTAGAAGATGAAAAGGGAATAGAGAAAAGGGATTTATTATGTGTCCCGTGAGTTTTATCAGATCTCACTTTCATCTTCTGTTATGTGTCTCTTTCATCTCAAACATGGTTAGCTATCACTTTTCACATACCCTACTTTTTTTGTTTAAGTTTTGTTGTTTTCTACTCTGTATGTGCCAAAAGCTTTTAAAAGATCCCACTTTTACCTTTTCCCTTTCATGTTTCTTGCCAACCACAGCATACCTAAACGTACAATCAATTATTTTATCACATTATTGCATTTTCTCTCTTCAGATTAGCAACAGAGAAAACAAAATCTAAATTTTTTTATATTGATTTAAATTAGATTTTAACATTTTAATATTTTAATAGATTTTATCACGTGTCCTATTTTTTGTTGTGAAATAACATTAAAGTGGATGAATTATGACTTGTGAAAAGTTGCTTCCACCACTAACCCTATTTTTTCTTTCCATTTTTATTACGTTTCCTACGGCTTCCCTTCACTGCGTTGTGTTGTTGGGCAGTGATTCCACAGTGTGATGCACGTGCCTACTACTGTTCTCTTTTTTATTCTCCTAAGTACGATACCAACCAGAAATAGAAATACAAGCTTCTATTACTTTCTATGTTTGTCTCTGTGCCACAAAGAAATAACCAACCAAATGATTTCCAATCAAATCATCAAACATCAGACTTTAAGTAAGTTGTTATAAATTTTTAAAACAATTACCTGCAACACGTTTTTCAGGTTATACGGACACTAATATTCCAAAATTGTACGTAAGTGGTTGGTCCATTCAAATTGCACTAAAAAATGTAAAATGTTAACTAAAGCAGTAGCAGTCTAAAGCATACATTAAAATAAGACATCTACTTGTTGGCTTCTCCATTGGATTTAAATATTTAAACTCATCTTTTTTCTTTCTCACTTCCTATAAATTGGAAAGATGAAAAGAAACATTATTATTAATATGAACAGAAAGGAAAAAAAAAAATCTTAATAATTTTAATATTATTTTTATTTTTATTTTTCTTTATTTATTATTGAATAATTTTAATTTATTATTATAATCATATCATTTTATTATTAATATTATTATTTAAATTTTTATATTAATATTCACTTTTATTAATATCTTATAATAATATGAAGACAAATGAAGTGTAACTGGGACAGTTAAGTGTTTAGTAAAAGATGAAGAATCTTTGTACCAATATTACTCTTACATAGTAGAATGTTTCACCTTTTAAATACAATTTAATTTAGATCACTTCTTTTTGTTGTGGCCTTTAACTAGACTCTCAAGAAATTTAAATTTCAACACGAAATTAATTTTAATATATATATATATATATATATATAATTGAATCATATGAATAATTAAAATCTCAAAGAGATGAAATATAAATATAAAATTAACATTTTTTAATACAATAACGTGTTACAAATTACTCAAATAATTAAATAATTAAAATATTTATTGTAACTATATATTGGCCACAAATTTGGAAGGATAATTCGATTCTTTCGAACGAAACATGGAACTAAAAAAAATGAAATGATTGTTTTTTTCCACATGAGCACTGAATATATAAGAAAACAGTATAGAGAGTATGTGGGTGGTTTTTACAAATATTAGGCTTCTAGTTGGGCAACTTCATTGAATGTCACCTTACTTTTTTTCTTTTCATACTTAATGTGATCTTTCTTTTCTCACAACTTTTGACAATATTAATATACGTTTAAAATACATTGATACGAAGTAGTTTAAGTTTAGAAACTTATTTGACGTACTTTCTCTTTTTAAAAATGTTAGTTCAAATAAAAGTTAGTAATAATTTGTTTTATAAATGATAAAAATACAAACAATTAAAATAAAGAGTTGACATTTTATGTTAATAAATATATGTCAAAGAATTAGATATAAATGAAAGCATTTGATATCTTATCCAAGTTAAGAAAACAAAAACTCCTAAAAAATGTCAAAGAATTTATGGTAAGTAGAATTATATACTTCATAACTTTTTTTTTCCTTTTTTTTTGTTATATCAAAACTTTTATAGGATTTAAATTAATTATATAAATTAAAAATGAAATATTTTTTTACATTAATTTTGATATCATTGTAATAAATTGACAAAATGTGAAACATACTGATTTAAAAATATCCGTATTTATAATTCTTCTATCATTGTTATTCAACTATAATCAAAGTATAAATTATAATTCACTTTCTAAAAAATTTTTGAAAAAAAAAAGATTTAAAATGATTGTTTACTTTTTATAAACATATAATGTATATTCCATTGAAATCATTTTTGGAATATTTAATTAATGTTTAATAATTAATATCCTTATTAAATATCTTAACATGTGGTATAATAAATAAAATATTATTTAATTATAACTTTTAAATAATATATCCTAGTACATATTTTTATGTTTTTATCTTTTTAATGTGATTGTAAAATTTTGTTTGTTAGTTGAGTTTTATTTTTATCTTTTAATTTGATTGTTAGGTAAATTTAACTTGGTTGTAATAACAGTATTCTATATTCCAAGTACTGTATTGGAGGTTTACATTTACATTCTTTTATTTGATGTAAAAAATAACAGTGATCAACGTATAATTATTACCTTACTTAATTTATGTTATTATAAAAGTATGAAGTTAAAAAAATATAACTATTTTTTTAAAAAAAGTAAAAAAATAAAGAACAGACATGAAATTGTCTCAAAAGAAATTGGTATTAGTTGGAGAGGAGTCAGGCAACAATGTAGGTCTGTTAAAGAGGTGAAATCTAAAAAAGTTTTGGAAGAAACATGAAACTATGATGTAGTGTTGGAATTATCTGAAATTTCAATTTGTGTTAGAGTAAAATGAAATAAA
>Ga0123342_1003184_pt1 | contig 26563 bp, 18 predicted proteins | sample Turbeawhitnodule_FD_89960 | JGI IMG/M metagenome (GOLD analysis project Ga0123342, IMG submission 89960) | Root nodule microbial communities of legume samples collected from Mexico - Turtle bean Mexico white nodule | ecosystem: Host-associated > Plants > Roots > Nodule | place: Mexico: Nepantla...
CAAAGAGAAGAAATAGGCTAAAGCAAAGCACAATGAATGATGTTGTTTTTGTTATGGCTAATTCAAAATTAGCTAAGAAGAAGCAAACAAGAAAACCAACTCAAATTAATATTGATGATTGTTTCCTCCGATGACGAGTGGATTATGGAAGATGAGCATGAGCATAATGAAACATTTGAGTTGGATGAAAACTTGGTTCCTATTGAAGTAGAGGAGGATGAATCTTTACATAGTCATCACTTAGACATGACTGATTTGAATGATGAAGGAGATGGAAATCATGAAGTTGAATATGAATTTAACTTACAAGATTATTTGGTTTAGATAGACTATTATTTTCTCAATGTTTTGTAACTAGTAAATGGTTACTCTTATGATAGGATGTGTTGCTTACACCTAATTATGTACTCTTTTATATATTATGAGGTTCAATTATGAATTCCATAAAATTTGTAGGATCGTACGATCTGTATTTACGTTTTACGATTCATGCTTATCTTTTCGATCCTAATTACGATCTCAATTTTGACTACGCATAGGACCCAAAAATTCTTAAACGATATCATTTTCCATTCTTAATTTCATTCATGTACATATAACAAATTCAATGTATAGTGTAAAAAAATGTTAAAAATATATACGATATAATTTAAGAAGATTTTATAAATAATACAAATAAGAATGGTTGTATTTAGTTAAAATTATCAAAGATATAATAAAGTCTTATAGCTTTTAAATGTATATTGGTGTTCAAGAATATAGAAATTTCAACATATTATTGTTTTAACACGGATTTAAGCAGATTTCACAAAATTCTTGAGATTCTTTATTTAGCTGTTAGAATTTTTTTCTCGCATCACATGTTTTCATTTCTCTCTTGTTGTAGTTGGTATATAAACGACTTTAACTGTTGTTTTATTGAGATGGTAGTTTTGATGATTTTTAAAACATTTTTCCACTAAATAGATTTTAAAATCTCAATTCGAAACATTTTTTTTTTAAAATTAATCTCTTATATTCATAAAAATCAAACGTTTAGGCTCAAACAAACAGCAAAATTAAGAATGTTTGACATATATAAATATCAGACTGAAAACACCTAAATGGATTAAAATTAAGGTAAAATAAATCCTTAATTTTTTGTTGTGACTAAAAGTTTGAGAATTGTAGATGGTACTTCGAATGTTATCCCCTTTAGAAAAGTTGGCAGAATATAATTTCACTGTATCTCACTGCTGCAGTGCACTACCACAAGAAAGGGAATAAAGGGAAAATAATCTTCTCTTCACAAAATCTGAGTCTAATTGCGTTGTTTCTTCAGATGGAGAAGCGTAGAACCGTGGTGGTTTCCGCTCTGCAGTTTTCTTGCACCGATGATGTCTCAACAAATGTCGCCACCGCCGAGAGGTGACCATTTCTCCTCCTTCCTTATTTTCCCACTTTCAATTTCAATTTATTTCGGATTCTTTATCCTTGCAACCTCAATTCCATGCCCTGAATCCTGAATTAGTGACGAGGGTTACAACTTTACAAGCTGCCCAGTTAAAAGATTTAATTTTTAGCTCTTGCTTCCACTCAATATCGCTCACATTCAAAGGAAACATCACAATATTTTCTTTAGGGTTGGGACACAGACAACCCTGACCGTGCTTACATCAATGCTTGCAGCTTGTTAACTTTTTTGTGTGCAAATTACTCTTAATTAATGTTGGCCTTGATCCCTTGTTTTTGTCTTTTGTATGTAAAAGGTTAAGGGTGTGCTTGATTTATATTTGAGAAGAGGAGTGGTGGTGACTAATATTTATTGAAAATCTCTAATTTTTTTACTGACTGTTTTTAGTTTTCAAAATGCAACTAAACAAGATTTATCAGACAGTTAGTGGAGGGTGGTACTGTTAGGACACAATCAGGATAGGACTTGGAAGGTATATTATAGGAAAAATGTAAGGAATAAAGGGTAAGGTAGCGGTTAGTGATTTATAAAGTAGCGGTTAGTGGTTTGTAAGGTAGTGGTTAGTGTGGTTAGTGGTCTTTAAATAAAGACCAACCGGTTTAGTGAAGGAAGTTACGTTTTTTGAATTCAGTTTGGTAGACAGAGAAAGTCCTGTGTAAAAGGAATAATCGTTTCCTTTGTGGATATTCTGAGAGTAAAGTGCAGAAGCAATAATACAGAGATTATTCAGTAGAATTTGTGTTCTTTGTTTATCTTTGGGTGTGTTTTTCTTGGTTCGTAACAGGTACAAAGTACAAAGCAAAGTGTGGAATTGAGGAATACGTTATACAAGATGAAAATATGATATACCATTTCTCAGCTTTTTTCTGTTGTTTCGTGAAAATTTTTCAGAACTTGATGGATTTTGGATGAGAAATTGATTATTAAGTAGTTGGAATTGTTTTAGAGAACAATTTTTAAAACCAAAAATTGAGAAGGGAATCGGGCAGGCCCTAGTTCAGTTGTCTTCTGGATTCTGTTTCTGCTTCTAACTGAAACCTTTTGAGCTTCAGTTTTTCTTCCCTAACTTTGTTTAAGTATATATAAGAGATAATTGGTAGATTGCACAGAAATGAAATTTCTATCCATGTTATGTGATTCTTTTGGCTCTTCTGCAGGCTAGTTAGAGCTGCTCATAAACAGGGTGCAAACATCATTCTCATTCAGGTGTGCATATTTAAAACCTGGTATGCCCTTCCGTGATAGTGCTTGCTTCTTGTGTTACGTGTCAATTATAGAATATTTAATTCCATACAATATTTTGTCAACTCCTTTAATTCCTTGATAAGGTTAGGATCAAGTAGGATATGTGCATAAATGAATTCTAAGTGTATTTTTCATTCACTGGGTGTCAAAACCGTGTGATTATTTGTTCACAACATCAATTAACAGTATTCTTTGTCTTAAGGAAAATGAAGATTTAAGAGCTGCAAGCTCCAACATAACAATGCAAATATTGAGATTGTCAACTAGAAGCATAGATCTGGTTACGTTATCATTTTTCATGAAAATAACTTCTCTTCATTTATAAATTACTTGGTAGATTGTATAAAACATTTTATATTATGGTATTTCTTTCTTAAAACTATTTTTTACCATGAATAATACAATACTATATTACAAATCTTGACAGGTTATAGTCCAGGACTTATGGGTCAAACTATGGGACACAAGAAATGATAAATCTAGTGAGACTATGAGTGAATCTGTTTGACAGTGAGCAGAGTTGTTCTTCTGCCATATTTGAATTAGATTTGAAAAAGTTACAGCTCTTCTTCTTCACTATCTATTATTTTAATAAGCATTGTTTTCTTACACTCAATGTTGATTTCATAATAATGCTCATGATTCTTGACTGTAATTGCTGACATTGTCAGAAAATTTTGGCTGAAAATTTATTTATCTTTGGAACTACTAACTGGAAGACTAATGGGTTTTTATGTCTTTTGATGTTCATACTGACAAAACAGATTCCTTATCCCATCATTGTAGGGATAGTAATTTTAATGGACTCATTAATCTGATGGAAAACCCTGATTGGTTGTGTGTTTGGATCATATTAATAATGTGTGACTAATTTCAGGAACTCTTTGAAGGTTATTACTTCTGTCAGGCACAAAGAGAAGATTATATTCAAAGAGCTAAGCCATATAAGGACCATCCCACAATCCTCAGGTAAAATAATATAAATTAGCTTCTGTGATCTGCTTCTTGGTCACTACTTGCAGCCACGCAACATAGAGCTTTTAGGGGCAGAGGAACAAATATTGGCATAGTCTTTTATGCTCATCGTCCTATAGTGAATCTTATTCTTGTTTCAATGTTCATAACGTAGGATGCAGAAACTTGCAAAAGAGTTAGGCGTAGTTATACCAGTTAGCTTCTTTGAGGAGGCAAACAATGCACACTATAATTCAATAGCCATAATTGATGCTGATGGCACTGATCTTGGGATTTATAGAAAGTCCCATATTCCGGATGGACCCGGTATGCAATATTCTAGCCATTTATGTGTCACTTAGAATGTGTACATCCTAACACATCAAACAATCTCTCCTACAGGTTACGAGGAAAAGTTCTACTTCAATCCAGGTGATACTGGATTTAAGGTGGGTATTTAAGATAGCCTTAATTGATATTCGCTGCTTTGGACGACCTTGGTTTTATGGTCCTTTTTATGACTATTGAACACCATGTAACATTGAGGCTTTGGCTTAACAGGTTTTCCAGACCAAATTTGCAAAAATTGGAGTTGGTATGAACTTATAATTACTATAACTGTATGCATTCTATTCTTTTTTCCTATACTTAAACCTCTGTTAAGTGTGGTTGTATCAATATTTTTAGACAGAGAGAAATGTTGACTTTATCTTTGCTAAAGCAACCAAACACATTTTGGAATCTGCATTTTTTTGTCTTTCTGTGAGATAGAAACTGAAGTTAACATTCCTTTTTTCTATTACTATTAATTAATTTTCATGTCAGCTATATGCTGGGATCAGTGGTTTCCTGAGGCAGCCCGTGCAATGGTGCTTCAAGGTGCTGAGATTTTATTTTATCCTACTGCTATTGGGACTGAACCACATGATGGAAGCATTGATTCACGTGACCACTGGAAACGAGTAATGCAAGGACATGCTGGGGCCAATTTGGTAGGTTTTGTATACAAGTTAGTGGTTACTCAGCCAAATATTGTCATTTATGATGTGTTTCTGTAAGGTGCACATCTTGGTATCTCTTATTTATAATCTGCTTGGAGCTCTTTCTATTTCCACACCTAGATTCTAGAACTCCTTCAGCATTAGTTGTTGGATAAAAAACAGAATATACAATGCTAAAGTATGTATCAGAGAAGAGAAAATTTACTGTTTGATAATATTTTTTGAAAAATGTCAAGGGTTGAACCATTTGTGTAAACATCAATACTTAAACTTTCCAACATAATTTATCAAATAATTTTCGAAAATGCAGGTACCTCTGGTGGCTTCAAATCGGATTGGAAAGGAGATAATTGAGACTGAGCATGGAAAAAGTGAGATAACATTTTATGGAAACTCCTTCATAGCAGGTAATTTGACTGAACGAATTTGTTTTTGGCGAAATACACTTTACTAGCTGACCAGTGCAGTGATGGAAAGCTTTTCATTGAAAATATGATATACTTTTTTAGCATTCATATCAACCTTTAACTAATCATATCTTTCTGTGTACCATTGCCCCTTTCCTCTTTATATTGTAATAATTTTTTACTTCATTTCTTCATATACTTGGGAAGATTTAACTGCAGCTTTAAGTTCTCTTCTTCTGTCTGTCTTTTAACTCTGTTCTACAATCATGCAGGACCTACTGGAGAAATTGTTTCAATTGCTGACGACAAAGAGGAAGCAGTTCTTATTGCACAATTTGATTTGGACAAGATCAAAACCACTAGACATAGTTGGGGGGTATTCCGTGATAGGCGTCCAGATCTATATAAGGTGCTTTTAACATTAGATGGCAACAATCCTGTTCGGTGATAGATAAACATCTTACCTTGTAACTGTTTTAGAATGATACCTGGAATGGTTTAAACCTTTACAAACTTCTAGAGCATTTATCACTCACCAAGAAGGCAAGAACAAGGGACAACACAAAAATATCATCTGCTAATTCCATGCAATTTAATAAACATGTGGAATTAATTATCAATCAGCTAAGTAATTTGATGTTTTGTTGTGCACTTCAGTCATAGACAATTCATCTAAATCATTTGACCTTGTATGAACATGATGTTTCATTTCATTTCAATCAATGTCTTGATGTAAATTTGCTGGTTTTGTCTGTAGTGATTTGAGTTTGAATTTTTTTATCACTTTATATACATTGCTTTGGTCCCCTGATAAACAACATTTTGTGAGGTTTAATTTTTTGAATATGAACAAAACGTTTTAAATTTTAAACTAATGTCATGTTCTGATCTCTTTTTAAAATGTATGAAGACATTTTTTTTAAAAGTGTATTATTTACCATAGGATCTTCTACAATCCAGAAGAGGAAAACGTAGCTTTATACTTTTCTTTCATCTCTTCTGTAGTAAGAAAATATATTAAGAGAAAATGTTGCCAAAATAGCATTACTCAGTAGAAAAATATCTTATATTTTGAGTGAATATATTTTCCTTTAATTTTGAGCTGAAGGATTTTCTATATTTTTTCGAAGACTTTATTCTATTTTTATATTACAAGACTCCTCGTAGTTATAGCAAATCTGATTTCATCACCATATGCAAAGAAGGAGGAATGTGCTGAAAAGTAATTATACACTTTCTATTTAATATACATTTTCATTATTAATCATAATTTATTAAAACTAATGAAATAATTAGAATATTATCTTGCATTTTGTAAATTTAAATAAATGTTAGCAAACAAGTTGAAAAAGTATGTAGGCAACATTTTATGCAAAGAAATAAAAGAGGGAAAAGCTGAGCCTTCTCTTTTAATTATATGCTAAATAATTTAAAGCATGAAATGAAAACAATGATTTGATTTTTTTTATAATAAAACATATTATTCATGGTTTTTAAATATTATTTTAAATTGATTACGCCCGTATCTTTTATATGTTAAATATTTTCTTTTAATTTATATTTTTAAATTTTTTTATCTGAAACCATCGTATTTATATATATATAAAAAAACAATTCATCTACAATTGGTTATCAATTTTATCTTCATTGATACAACTTATTTTATACTTTAGGTTTTATAACTGTTTTTTTAAATTCAATTAACTATTTATGATAAAAAAAAATTACTTACAATAAAATTTATTTATTTTATAATTACTTTTTATAAGATACTTGTATTTAGATTAAGAGGGTATCTTAAATCAGACGGTAATTTTACATGAACAAAGGCCCAAAAAGAACTATTATTTTCTGGCAAAACCCAATTATAGGAAAAAAGACGAAAATACCCCTGAAAAAAGGAGTATACATAAAAACCCGAACTCCTTTTTCGGAACACAACAATTTTTCTAAATAAATTTTTTCATGTATTATTTTTAATTTTGAATTTTTTTTTTTCCAGATTTTTATAATCTCTTCTATATCTATTTTTCCAAAATGAATTATTTTTAATTCTGGATTTTCATTTCCAGAATAAAGGATATTCTTTCATTTCCAGAATAAAAGATATTTTTAGAATTTTTAATTTGTGTTGGGTGCAGGTAGAAAAATGTTGGGTGCAAGGAGCAATTGCCTTGTTTTCTTTATATAAAACACTAAGCAAATACTCCTTCTCACTTATTTCGTAGTTGAATGCAAGAATCTTAGATGCGTTAATGGTTTGAAAAAAATTATAAAATCAGACCAGATTAAAAAAATTATTTAAATTGAAATAAATTATTTTTTTTCCTGGATCCATTTACTTGCCACTCATGAATTTAGAATAGGCTACCTATAAATGAATGGATTCATTATTTTTTAAATAATAGTTATATTTTTTAATTTTTAAATAAATATTATTTTATTAAAACATTTAAATGTATTATAATTATATACTAAATCACTTAATCTAAAAATTAAAATAAATTTTAATAATTGAATTCCATTTTTAAAAAATATATTTTAAATTTTAAATTGTATTTTACCTTTCAAAACCAATCAAAATAGTTGGTTGACCTAATATATGAATCAAACTTAAAAGTAAAATTCATTTAAAATTTAAATCTTAGAGGACTAACACTTTTTTTCATTTGTTCTTACCATCTACCTCTAAAATTTAAAGCATCTCAACTATGCATCAACCTTTTAGCATAACTAATAATATTGAATATAAGTGCTTCAACTATGCATTACACTACTATAACCAATAAAATTGATAAATAAAATTGACAAAGTAGGTTAGACTTATGAACGTGTTTAATTTGGTGACATAATGTGTTATTAGAATGATGCATAACACACATAGATACGCACAAAACACACACATATACAAACACGGATATACAGACAAAGACAAACATATACATAAAGACAAAGACAGAGACACATACACATACACACACATAGGTGGACTAGGTCAAGGCCCTCAGGCCACCTAGAATATGGCAGATCAATTGTAGAGTCAGGTTCAACAAACCTCAAGTTGTTATGATTAAATACTTAAACAAAAAAGTATATATTTTAAAAGTTTTCTTCTGACAAATGCAAGACTTATCTTAGCATCAGACCTTGACAGATACAACTCAACAGGTTAGAGTCAAGTTTAACAAACCTCAAGTGGTTATGATTAAATATTTAAACAACAAAGTATAAATTTTAAGAGTGTTTTGTCTAACAAACGTAAGACTTATCTTAGCATCAGATCTTGACATATACAAGTGTTTCATTTGGTGATCAAATGCAAACAACACACATTTTCTCCTTGTTTCGTTTAATAAAGGAAAGCCTTAGTTAGAAAAAATAACACAATTTCAAAGATATTGATAATGAATTTCAAGTTCTTTGTCATCAAGGACTCAACCATATCCACATGTTTAAACAAAATTTTAAGACTTCAAACTTCATCCATTTGCTAATCATACAAAATATACCTTTATTATCTTGTTATATTATCAATCTTCTTAAAAAAGATAATTACTTTATCGTTATTTATATTTTTTTTTTAAAGTTGAATACTTAATAACATTTATATAACAAAGAATTAGATATAACAAAACGGGTTAAGCTTGACAAGTAGGAAAAATATTTTTAATCTATTATCCCGGTTTAGATTCCTGTATATTTGATTAACCAAAGATAATACAGGACAAACTAGTTTGTTGATGCACTATTTATTTTAAAAAAAATATTTAAAAAATTAGATTTTGTATATTATATTATTTAAAAGATTACAAATATATAATAATATTATAACTTAAGTTATTAACACTTATAAATTAGTATAAGTTCTAATTATTAATTATAATAAAAATTTAATAAATAAAACAATAATTATTTTAATTTATTTAATTAAATATATTAATTAGTAATTATAAACTTTAGAAAAATATTTACATAATTAAGTTTAATAAAATAAAATCAAAATTTTAAAAAAAGCTCACGGATTGATGAGCTCGTTATCTAGTATGATCTGAGCAAAAATTTTAGACTTTTAGTCCTTCCAATGTTTTTGAGAAACCAAAAATTGAGACAAAAAAACTTGTCACCTTTATACAGAATATTATTACACTCTTCATTTAATTTCTTATCAAGTTTCATATCTCATTAATCTTTAGTCTTTAATTATATCTCATTTCGTACATTTCTTCCCTCAACAGATTCCACATATCCTTCAACAAAACTCAAAGATTTTACTTCGAAATCCTTATAAGAACTCCTTTATCTGAATGGAAGAATAGACCAAAATCCAATCTTATCTCTGTTACTGTGATTACAGGCTCTGGTTTATTTATAGATTATACTTCTCCCCCTTCCTTCAATTCATACAGCTTTGCACGTGTAATAGTAACACTGTAGTTTTTTCTTCTTATACATAAGGATAATCCTTTGACACCATCACTCTTCTTACTTCTTGTTTTGGTCTCACGTGAAAATCTACGAATTTCCACTTCCCTTTATTAAGAAACAACATCACCAAAGTCCATCAACCTTACCAAAGATTTATTGTGATATTTATGTTATTTATTAATAAAAAGTCAGAAAATCAAATTCAAACCCAAGTTAGAACAAGTGCAAACAAAAACAAAACCAAATTCGTCAACTTGTATCAGACAAAATCTATGGAGTTAAGAGACAAAAACTAACATTGAAAGATACAAAATCACAACAGTGCTTTGACTTTTTTTCCTTAGCATTCAAATTTCATGCTCTTTCATCAAGTGAGTAACTAGTCACTTGAGCATCCATCTCTTTTTGTTCATTTTCATGATCTGTCACACACTCATCATTTTCTTCTTCCTCTTCATCTATACTTTCTACATCAGCATCTTCTTCTTCTTCTTCTTCTTCTTCTTCTTCTGAAAGTTCATCATCAGGGTGAACAAAATTCAGCTTCAACCTTCCATCCTCTCTACAAGCATGGAGGAACTCGTGCGTGGGAATCCTTATCTCTTCGAGAACAAACCTCCCTTCACTCCTGTAGGACTTGAAACAAACCCAAGGCTTCCCACTCCTCCCTATGCTTGAAATGGGAGGAGGGTACTCACTCACCCTTGAAATCACATACCTTTTGACACCCTCTTTCTCCTTAAACGTTTCCCAATTCTCATTCGTTCCGTCCTTTAAGTCTTCAACATCATCTGAACTCTCAAAGCCAAGACCCTCAGTGCAAAGGTGCAAACTCTCAGAACTCAAGGATGAGTTGTGGCTGTTGGTGTTGTTTGTTTTCTCAGTTGATGATGAAGTAGAAACGTAAGGGTAGATGGAGGGTGATGATATAGAAGCCTCCTTGAAATTGGGTTCTCCAAATATCTCAGTGAAGGAAAGGGTTTGGTCTGTGGGTTTTACGGGCTTTATTTGGTTCCATGAGAGGGATTCAAGCAGCGTTGAGTTTTCTGGCAATAGGGTATCCAATATGTGATGCAGGCTCCCACATGTTGTCATGCCTTTCTTGCTAGCTAGTGTTGTATGAGTTGGTGCTTTATGTAGAGCAAAACACTGAAACAAAGAAAGAAAGCAAGAAAGAAAGAAAGAAAGGGGTGTTCAAAGTGTTAACTTTTGGTAGTTGAGGGATAGGAGAAAAGAGTAAAGAGGCACGTAAATAGAATGAGTTGAAAAAAATCTAGGGGAAGATGTTATTATATATGTAGTGGAAAGTTCTGATTTCCGTTGGTGTGGCTTATAAATGGCCAACGGGTGATTATGCTTACGTAGCTTAGCTTTGGATTTTCTGGCCATATAAAAGTCCTAGGTAACAAACTATAGGCTGAGATTTATCTTAATTCTTTTGGAAGACAAAACACCATCCTTTGTAACAGATAATTCTGTTGAAGTTGCTTGAAAGTACTTAAATAATATCTTAAGATCAGTTAAATCTTTGTGCAGTGATAAAGTGATAAGATTTATCTTAATTCTATTTCACTATTCATTATTCATTATCCACAATAAAATAAAATTGTGATAAGTTGATTTCTTAAGAATCCACCCTAAATTAGTATACCATGTATGCTAAAGTTTTCTAGGTACTTTCACACCCTTATTGAAAGGGCTTCCAACCTGAAAGTAACCTTTATACACGGTCTTGGAAATGACTTGATGACTTGGTATCTTCCAAAACATAGACCTGGTCTTGGGTGCAAATCCAATACACGGATTGCATCAGGCAATAAATGTTTTAGCCTTCTAGGGTTCTACCTAAATACATAAAAAACATGCATAGTCATTAATTTGTCTGCGAAGATGAATGCATAAAAGTGGTATACCCAAGAGCTTGCATATGCAGATGGCACTCCAATTGGACGTTCCCTTAGGGGAAGGAAACAAGGGACAGGACCACAGCTTTCTTGGTTTGTGAGGGGCAAAGTTTAAGTGATGATTCGATCCTCCCATTGTGGTGTCCAGAGTACAATGATGTGAACTTGCAAACATACACTTACAGCCACACCCTTCTCTCCTATCTTTAAAATCTAACATGTACACGTTCAATTAACCACTTTCACTTGTAAGTTGTAACTGTCCAAGTGGCTCTGAAAGGTTTGAACATTGCAAGCAACGTGGCATGATCATAAACAAGTGTCTCTTGACCACACCTAGTAGGCTAACCTGGTACCACATTATCTACTTTGCACTGGTTAAAAGTTATGCGATTTTAGGCGAAGACCACCTAAACTTAGGTCTCAGGGTATTATCCTTCTTGCAATAATACACAATGTGTCCTTAAGATGAATCTATTCTGGTGTTTCTACTCTTGTATAAATTTGTTTTATAGGGAACTGGTAATGGGCTAAAATTAATTAATGGGTTGTTCATTAAATTTGGAATCCTTCCCTATCATTAAACACTATACAGTCCCATTCACCTTTCTGCACTAGCTAGAATAAGGCTAGTAGTGTGCATAACAGAATTGCCACAAACCAAGAACTTATGCATGCATGGCTTCTAGTTCCTCCCACAACAAAATATAATGATGGTAGAATCCTCAAAAAGAATAATGCAAATAATAAAAAAATATGTTACATGCGTGCTACATAAAGAAAAATATATTAGTTAACTATAGCGTAGGTTTGAAGTATAAACAATTGTTAGGATAGGCTCAAAATGACTCTTATACAATATTAAGAAGTGGATTTTAAACTTAATTCAAACTCATAAAACCAGCTTAAAAGGTAAGGTTGCACCCACTTATATACTATGAAATGTCTTAATCTCTAGTTGATGTGGGATTTCCAACAACAATTAAATTTAACGTCGTTGTTAGGGACACTACGTGAGAAAGGAAAGTAAATGTGAGTAAATTATCGTCATTAGGGACACTACCTGAGAAATAAATATGAGTCAAATGCACTTAAGGAGAGCGAAAGGGCCACGAAAACAAAAACAAAAAACAAAACTAAGGAGAGTGAAATAGCTACAAAGACAAAAACAAAAAATGAAATTAAGAAGATCGAAATGGCAACAAAGAAAAAAAACGAAAAACAAAATTGAAGAGAGGGAAATGGCCATGAAAAAGATGTAGGGTTTTTGGGAGGAATTTTGGGATTATGAGTTTGAAAAATGTGAGACAGAAATGAGACATTAAAAGTGTGAGAAAATGAAAATGTGAGAAAATGAAAAAGTGAGACAAAAATATTTTAATGTTTTATTTTTTTTCTTATTAAATAACTTAATGTAGGCTAAGGTGACAATTAAATGTCATGCCACCTTAGCTTAGCTTAGCCTAGACCTACACTAAATTGTAATAAAATACTAACTTGCATTCATTTTGTGTTCTCATTTTAAACGCTAACTTATTATTATTATTATTATTTTAATAATTTTTAGTGTGAGTTAAAGGTCTTCATTGTGGACATAATATTTCACATTTATTTTTATGCCAACTTGAGTAACTTCACTCATGCTAGTGAATTCTTTTTTATAGCATGAGAGACTTCTTTTTTATAGCCCCGCTTTTTGTTAGCATTTTTGTTGGCAGATAAAATAGATATTTTTTAAGTGTTCATTCCCATTTGTGATCATCGTTCTTCCTTGGTGGAAAGAGGGAGAAGAATATTCGATTCTGCCCTTTAAACTTGCTGGCTACTTTCAAGGAAAATGGTTGGTTCTTAGTTAGACCTCCCTTTCAGTGCTTTGTCCCATTATGGAAATGTACATACAATTTACCCTTTGATGCGTTTTGGTGAGAAAGCAGCTTGAAATTTTTTCTTTAAAGTTTGATAGTTTTGTGGTTTTCATTCCGCTTGATATTTCCCACCTCCATGAAACATCTTTCCATTGGTCTACCTTTGTGGACCTGATGCATCCCAAATCAATCATGCAATATTTTTCCATAAAAGCTTGTCGTGAAGTTGCATCGCCACTATTATGGTCCAAGAATACAAGGTTCCACTTGTACCTATACGCATACCATGTCTTATTGCTAATCTTAGCTATGTAAGTTTTATGCCAAACTTATTGGACCAGAGATAAGCTTGCAGGAGACCAAATTTGTATAGCAAGGATCCAAAAATAACATTTCAGAAAGTACAACAGAAGGTGAATTTATGATTAAGGAATAATTATGAATACAAGTAAACACGCAGGGAATGAGATTTCATTACAATGTTAGTGTGATCATAGTACTATTGTTGAAATCAGATAAGTTAAACAAACGAGGGAAAGAAAAAAAAAAGGAACATACTTACTGAAGCCACTTCACAAACTTCCTCTAGCAATTTGCAACATGAGACAGACAAACTTACAATGCCACATTGTCAAATAATCAATTTACATTTCAATGCTTCTTCACAGCCAAGCTTTGATATGCTCATATCTTGAATCATTGATGCATAAACTCCCAATTCCTTTTTTTTCTCAACTGGCACTGTTTGATGGATGATCACAGGTTGCTGCCTCTAGTCTTTTTGGACTCTTTTTTACCATTTGATTTACTTGATTGGCCAGTTTTACCCTTTCCCATGTTTCCTACGGGTGGAAACTCACAATACAGTTCCTCATTGCTAAGAATATTCTCAGAAGAGTTTGCCAGACAGCCAAGTTCTCCTTCTGTTGAGTTGTTTTGGACTGATAAACACTCTAAGCCAATTTTCTCTAAAACAATGTTTCCCTGAGCCACTTCATTTTCTGCAGGAGTATCTTGCTGGAAGGACTCCAAAAGTTTTTGGCTTCCATTACCACCCGAAGGATCTAGGTGAAATCTAGGATTAGATTCTACCACAGAATCCTTTCTTTCCCGCAGTGTCCTTAATATGAGCGTCTTCAAGAAGTTCATTACTTGAACTGCATACATCAGTGCAGATATAGGATCGGCCATCTGCAGTCAGAAAGACCAAACAGGTTCATTGCATCAAACCTACTAGACTACTATTTGATACAACAACAATCACATTGGCATCTTTATTTACTCTTAGAAAAATTCAGAACAGTAAGGGTAAAGTATTGTCAGAATGGCCATGATCGATATCAAACAAAAATACACCACAAAAGTTTTCACATATAAGAAAACTTCAATTGGATTTCAAAAAGATGTACATATGCAATTTAGTAATAGAAAGAAAAATCATATAACCCCTCATGTAGTACGTCTTGTCTTCCCTGCAAATCAGTTGAGAATGAAAAAAATATGGAAACACACCTGCGTCATGTTAGGTGCAAAAACCATGGCAATGTTACGTGCATTCATCTTATTAACATGTTCATGTTGGACAACATCAGTCATCAGATTGATGGCCCAGTCCAAGAGTGAAGCTTCAGTGTGAGGTAGATGTCTCACTATTTCAGCACACTCCTCCTCAGTCTGGCATTGCATGACCTGCTCCGGTGATAATGAATCCAGAATGCCTGTAGGAAGTTCCCTAAACCAAGCCTTGAAAAATACAAGAATATCAGAATAAATTATCATGTACACATTAAGCATCTCCTTGCCAAAACAAAGCACAGAGAATATATTGTAAGCATCATCTGCAAGAGAATGTTTTGTGTCATTTACCTTGTATTCCATCATAAACAAGATAGTTTGTCATGTATGAGAGTTTAATTAAAGGGAATTATGGAATGGTTCTGGTTTTACTTGCTAGAACAACACTACACCAGTAAAGGTTACACTTTCCAACTAAGTAGTGCTATAGTATCATGAACCAGCAATTGAACAAACATGTTGGGAAACTTGTTATATTTTTCTAAAAGAGATGAGTTGACTGGTTGCAGGCGGCTAGCAGTAAAAAAGTTGGAAGATTAAGACATAAGCAGGGTGGATATGGATGCAATTCATCAGCAGAAAGCAGATAAAAAAATTCAAGGTTCTCATTAACCTTGGCTAGAAGCAATGAAAAAGAAAACATAAAATTCTTTTACGAATTATTTAAAAGATTCACATCCATGATGATATTTTCATTCTTGACTTGACAAATAAATAGTACAACAGGGTCACAACAAGACATCTGTTTCCACTTTCCAACAGGATCTCAAAATTCACAAGATTATTCCTGTAATCACGAAGTATTCTTTTATATTTAACAAAATTAAAACAGTTGGTAACTAGAAAATTGGATAAGTATGAGTGACAACAGAACACTAGTTTGACTAGTATTTAACAAAGGACATCTTAGGAAAATTTGGAAAATATTAGAGCTGAAAAAACTTTATTTTAAGTGCTATTTTTAATGTTTTTCAATTAGAATCTGACTTTTATTTCAATAATTGGTGCTATTAAGATTTGCATTAAGATTACACAACTACAAAATAATACCTAAGATATTGAATTTAACTTTTCTCCCTACACAAATAAGACTGACAATACACCCTGCCTTCATGCTCACCATCTAATCTGTAAACCAAAATATTGCATGGGTAGACAATTCTACTAGTCATCTGATCAATTAAAAAGGATCTGCAATGTGGTATTATTCATTCAAATACACTTTGGACTTTGGAAATGATGTTTGTTTCTCATTCATTAGACAGAGAAAGATAACTGTTTTGAAATTGAGAAGTTCCTTTCTCTTATCTTTACATGTTGAATCAATTCTATATTCACAATTGATTCTATTACATGCTAGATCTATAAAAAAAAGAAAAGGAATTATAGATTTTTTGGTCTTTATTGAAAATAGTAATAAAAACAATCAATATGTTTTCTACAAGCAAAAGTAATAATCATATTACATAAAGAAGAGACTTTTCTTAGTCAATTTGATGATTCAGTTCAATTAACCAAACAAGCATCTATAAACATGTACACCAACAGAGGAGTCAGAAGCAAGCAATCATGTTGCAATTCTATACCTTAATTAGCCCTGCCAAACAATGTACATCAATGCCTTCTGGAACCACTCCCTGATTCAATTGATCCCTGACATGCTCCGCTTGACCATTGTCCGCGTTAATTCTGAAAATCCCCTCTACCTGCATGTGTAAATTCTCTTAAATCCAGCATGAAAATTAATGCAATCCCATGTAAAATGAACAAAAATGTGCCCATAGAGCCATTTTTGTTGGTTTCATACAAATTGCATACTATAACCACCACCATGTGAAATTTACAAGTTACAACAAATCTAGAAGATCAACCTGCAACCCTCCTTGAGAATATAGATGCCTTTGCATCAATAGCAGAATAGTTGGCACACTGTTCCCTCTGGAGTCATACGACAACTGCATGGATTCTGTTGAAACTCCAAAAACAGAAGCACTACAAGTGAAAAATAAAATAAAAAGAAATTAACAAAACACACAACCTTCAAATTAGAGACTCTAATTTAAATGCATTCAAAAGTATATATAAAGGTTCCTACATTCTCATCCAAGGATAATTTGTCATGTTAATTTTTGTAACAGTTACCTTCAACCTCATGTTGAACACGATTTCTGATTAGTTAACAATGTCAAAAGAAAACTTATAATCAATCCATAATGTTCATTAAAAATAACACATGTATAACATCCCTCTTTCATATTAAAGAATCAAGAACCAACAGCAGTTAGAAACGACTCTAGTTAATTAAAAAACGAAGAAAGAAGTGCCTTGATCTCTTGTAATACACATGCATGACAGACACAGACCTAGCACTAGGAGGCCTTCTGGGGACTTCAGGTTCAAACTCAACAGGCAAACCCAAGAAACCGTTGAACCTATCAAAGGTGACATGAGCAACATGGCGTACGTTAGTTGGTGAGCCTATGTCCATGATGGAGGAGATGGTTTTGCGGGGAAGGAAGGATTTCCTGAGAAGGTTCAAGAGAAGAGCCAAGAGAGAGATGTGTGGTCGGAGAAAGGCATTGCGAGAGAATGAAGAGGAAGAAGGAGTTGATGAGTTTGTTGTGGTTGTCCTTGTCTTTGTTGTTGGTGGTGATGAAGAAGAAGAAGCAAAATGGGGTGGGGAGTGGAGGACCTCGGTCATGGCTGGCAATGAAAGAGGCCTTTACTTGGAATATAAAAAACGAAAACACAAAGATTTTGTGATCTGATCCTTCAGAAAATGCCAAGGTTAACAGTTATGAGTTGGAGTTTGATTGAAGGAAAGTGCAGTAGTGTTTGTAGGGTGTGGGACGTGAGAATCATTAACTCGGTTTTCTTTATGTTGCGTGTTGTGGAGCGTTGAACATCTTCTCACGCTTGTGAATATGCCATGTGTGTGAGTGGAAAGAGAAAGAGAAAGAGAAAGAGAAAGACAGCAACAGGGACATCAAGAGTAGAACCAAAGACAGATAGACACACACTGAACACACCAACATCCTCAAAACTTGTAAAACAATATCATAATAATCACCTTTTACAGTTCAGTATATATTCATTTTTCACCAACTTATTTATATATAACAGATGACTTTAATTATTCTAAATTCCACATTATCTATTGGATTTAATTAATAAATGCAGTGACATGTTACCAATATTTAGTTGACATGAAAAGAGATTTGAATTTCTTATTAATAAAAGAGTTATTAAAGAAAAGAATATTGTGATGATGATGATGATGACCTAGTTCTTTCCTTGAATTCTGGAGATTGTTTTATCAGTTTGGTGTATGTATTCATGGAATGGTAGAGACCACAATTTTTATATGTAAGAAGTATTTGTCATTATTGTATTAATTTGGTGGACCAGAGTTAATTATATATGTTTAGTAGCTTCTTTATGCTAAAACCTCTTCTTTTATATTAATAACTTAGAATATTTAAATATATCAATTCATAATTGTGATATTTGGTTAACGTAAAATTTTAAAATAAAATTGTCAAAAAAAGTTATTCTTTCAAAATTACTTCATTTTATCAAAATATTATTTATTTTTTAATAGTTAAATACCGATATTTTATATTATAAGAATATATATGTAGTTGAAAATGATGATTACCCGATAATGTAAGATAATATAGTAGTATATACAATTTTTTTTATGTGATTGATTTAGATATAAATATATATAATAATAAAGAATAAATTTATAATTAAATTATATGAAAAATGATTATATTATACATGGTTGTATAGAAAAATAGAGTTCTCAATTAATCATTATCCTATTTTTATTTTTGAAGAATTTCTTAAAAAGCGTGTCTTTTAGCTTATTACGAATGATGAAAGAGTATTTATTACCTAAAGTCATAATTAATACGTATGAGATTGCATCCACAAAATAAATAAAAACTTGTAAGTTTTTCATCCTTCGCTTTTAATTCCGATGTGAATTTTATATCATAATATTTTTAATTATTTTCTTAACATTTTTTATTGATTATAGTTAATTTAACCTTAAAACATACTAATAATATTTAATTAAAATAATTGAAGATTTTATACTAATTTAGTTAAATAATGTATTTATTATTTAGTACAAATGAAGTATTTGTGTGTGTAATCCAAAAAAATTATTTTAACATTTTATTTATAATAAAAAGGTAATTAATTTAAAGCCTGTAGTTTATATTTTATATATTAGTTTTAGTATTATAATATTGAATCGCTTTAAAATATTTTTCTAATATATCATAAGCATAAGCATAAATTTTATTTCTAAAGACAACATAATAAAGTATATTTTACATTTAAAAAAATTAATTATAATATATTAAAACTATTTAACATAAAAAAATATAATCATTACTCCTTTATTTCTCTATTCTTATATGATTTTAAATTAATATAAAATAATCCGCTTAAATATGTACGTTAGTTTTTTAAAATAATTATTACTTTTTTATTTATAAAATTTATTTTAATAAAATTATTACATATAATTTTTATTTTTCAATTACATATTTTTCAGGAAAGCTCATTGAACTTCATACCTTTTTCTTTATCATGAGGCCTCCCTTGCATCAAGCTTATGAATTATAAGAAAAATGGTTTGTTGACAAATATATTAATATATTATGAATAAAGTTATCTTTATATTAATTTTAAATTTTGTATTTGAAAAAATATTATTATTTTTTATATTTATATTTTATATTTTATGCAATTTTAATTCATCATAATTACCGGATCCAAAAATAGAAAATAGAAAATGTTATCAATATTTTATTAAAATATAAAATAATGCATTTTAAAAAAAAGAAAAACTTTAAAACACACTTAAAAAGAAATAAAAAAAAAAGAAAAAATAATCAATTTGGCTTATAATTGAATTTGGTATTGAGGCACATTAAGTAAAATAGGGTTTGGGTGAATATAATTTTTGTTGACGTGTTTGTTGATTGAAAAGAAAAGAAAATAATAATAATAATAATAAATAAATTTTTATTTGTTTGTCAAAAGTAAAATTGGTTAGATCTTACATTTAAAATACTAAACCCGTAACTCCATTAAAAAATTGTTTGGGTGTTTTTTTTAAGTAACTTTAAGAAAAAACAAATATTTTTTAATAAGTTAAAATTAGTTTAGATATAAATAAAAAAATAGAACATCTTTATCAAATAAGTTCTATAAAATTAATTTTAGTTCAAAGTCAAAAAGTCTTTTTTCTCTCTTAAAAATATGTGTAGATAAACTTATCTTGAGAAATTTTAGTATAGATTTGGAATGAATTAAGTCAAATAGAAAAAAAAAATATCTACTTAGTATGTGAATTTAAAAGTCAGACGAAAAACGCGCTTAGTTAGATTAATCATTTTCAATGACCTAATTTTGCATTACTAGAGAAGCTTATGATGTTAATCTTTTTTCTAAACCACATGGCCCGGAACCTAATGTGGTGTTTTGAGCTTTGCAATTGGGTTATGAAATTGTAATTTAATATTTTTTTATTAAATGTTTCTTTTAATTATGGAAAAAAAATTGAAATCTTTTTAAATTATAGAATTTTGAAGTTAAAATTTGTGATTTTTTATATTTGAGAATACAAATTCTGGAATATAAATTTATATTCTAAAATATGCAATATGAAATATAAATTTTATATCAAATTCAAAACATAAATTTATATTTTATATTTTAAAATGAAAATTCTGCATTCCAGATTGTAAAATCTGGAATGAATAATTTCAGTATTTTTAGAAGTACGGGTGCGGAAAGAAATCCTCTATGAGACATGCCAATCAAACCATTAAACAAATGAAGCCCACCTTAGGCCCAATTTGAGTTATCGAGTTGCTCATTGTAAAGTTATACAATATGTATCAATTCCACTTTGTTTTCTAAAAAACAAAAAAAACTTATGCTTAAGATGTTTTTTCGGTATAAATTTATTTATAACATAAATTTAAATTGATTTTACTAAAAAAACGAAAAGACTGGAATACTTTTCAAAAGCACTCTGAGTCACCCACAACATACATTTTTATTCAAATTATACTTATAGACGTAAACTATTATTTATATTTTCAAGTGTTTATACTTTTTGGATTTACCTTGAAGAATTCACCTTCATATATTTTACATTACCATTTTATAACTCATTTTCACTTTTCATTTTTCCCTATCACATTATCTCCATTTTTCTTAATTTTTTTTCGTATCTCTCATCAAATTAATTGAAAAAAATAATATAAAGGAGAAAAAGTTAGATGTGAAATAACTTAAATTAAATGAACAATGTCTTAAAAAAAACTTTAGTTATATTCTAATTCAAAGTTTAATTGATTTTTAAAAAAAATTAGAGACAAGCTGAATTCTATTTTGTATAATGAGAGATAGTATTTTTTTTAAAGTACATTCTTCTCAATTAATAAGTTTAATTGATTTATGGAAATTCTTGTATTTAGTCGATTTTCACAGCAAACTCTTTCGCTTTACTGATTGCACAAACGAATTCTGATTGTTTAAATAAAATCAAATGTTTTATCATAAAACGAAAGTGAAACTTCACAAGTCAATTTACCCCCTAATTTTTCACATAATTTTCCATTGTTGAGAACTATGTGGACAAGTTTATCACAACCAAAATGGTAGTAAATGTTGGATTTAGAGGTCTTAATCGACGATCTAATGGCGTGGTTATCGTTGAAATCAAAATAGGATTTAGGATTAGAGTTGTGGTTGTTGAACTTCTCTTCCATCTTGTTGAGAAAGGAATTCATATCCTCTTATGTCATGGATAAACATGAGAGTGTACAAGAGGGTTTTTTTTTATGATTTTCTATGTGCTATTTTGTGGAAACTAGTAAAATTTTACATAACTTACAATGAATATCAAAATTTAAATTACATCTTCAAATGAAAGCACTCAAGTTGATAAAATGTACTTTATAAATCCTAATTGTGTTCTTTTCTTAATATTATCTAATATTTAAAATTGGTATTTTTTTCAACTAATTTTAAGTACATAAGAATATATTTCTTTATATTTTACTAAAATTTTACGGTATTGAATATATCTATTAATTATATTAATAGAGTATAACTAAATTTTTAATTAAGTTATTTTTTTTAATAAAACACGTCCTAACTACTCGTACAAGTTCTATCAGTTTTGAATCAATTTGTAAATTAAAATGTGCATATATTTTTATATTATAGTTTTGTCATCATTGTTTTAATTGATGTACGAGAAGTATTAAAGTCACATAAGAGTGCATTAAAATAATATTGGCATGTTTCTTACCGTTTAAAGTTTCACACTCAGATTAAAAGGAATAATAAATATGATACAGATTAAAATATTTTTTCCAAAATAACTGACCTCCTACAGTAAATAAATAACAACACAATAACAATATTAATGTAATTTAGTGAATGTTTATTAATAAATGAAAACATTAGTCATTAAAACTTTCAAACAATATAACAGTGATGGTAGTCCGTAGATAAATTGGTTAAGTTAGCTCTGATAATTTTTTCTATTTATGGCGTACGAGAAATTATGTTCGTTTTTAGGATAAGATTGAGATTTTTAGGATTATTTGGTTATTAAAGATTTAACTTGTCTAGTGGGTAATTCGTCTAAAACTTCAATGAAAAATATATGTTCGATTTCAATGTGCTTAAGTTTTTTAGTATTAACACTTGCATTGGTAAAGTTCTACGTCATCTTCCTGTGTTAGATGAGAGTTTCCTTCACCAGGTTGGGTTAAAATTAACACTGATGGGGCTGTTAGGGGTTATCCAGGTCTTGCCGTTTGTGGAAGTATTTTTTGTGGGAGTATGAGGAGTTTACTGGAGCTTTCTTTGTGTTTCTTGACGTTCATACTGCTTTAGTTGCTAAATTGTATGGAGTTATATATGCTTTGGAGGAAGCTCAAAAATTGGGTCTAAGTAATGTCTTGGTTGAAATGTGACTCCATCTTGGTTTATGCTAATCAATTCTTAGAATTCTTTATTAATAGGCATAGTACACCTATGTATTGTTTTTGTTAACATATGAATTTTGGTCTAGTCTCTCCATATTTTTTTTTTTTTAATAATACTTTTTTATGTGACGACAAATGATTGTTGTTACTTAGTGTCAACCTAGGTGATAAAAACTTTTTATAAAAAAAAAAATCAAACAATAAACTACTAATTTTCAAACTGAAAGTGTGTTAAGGAACTCTTTTTTTCTGTATTTTTGACGAATCAAATTCTTTAGAACTATGTTCGTTAGAGATAAGAAAAATGATAGTTTAATAATTTTTAGAGTTTTATATAATTTTTTATGAGATGGATTTACAAATAAATATATATAATAAAAAATAAATATGTCATTAGGATAATTATTGATTACATGAACACATCATGGCATGCCGATGTTGACCCGTCTTTGAAAACAACGTTGTCGTGGCTTGTTTCGATTTCTCTCGTTACGTCAAATCCTTTAACAACATTACATTTAAAGCTACACGTGTTCCTCAAGTTTCAATTTTCCAAATTACAAACTACCGTTATCCCACACACATCTCTCTCTCTTTCTCTTTCTCTTTGCGCGTACTCCTGCATCTTGAATCCACACCAAGGTTGTATTGCAACTAGCCATGTCTTCTTCCTCCGGTAGATACCGATATCAACCTCAGTATTCTCCATCTGCGCCTCAACAGCCTCCATATTCCACTTACTACCAGACTTCTACTTCCAATGCTCCCCCGCCTTCAAATTCCTCCTCCAATTACAACTACGCCAACGTTTCTTCATCTGGGAATTCAACTTTTCCCCCAGGGACACCCCAGGACGTGATTACAAGCTTTCAGATGGTGGACAGGGATCGGAGTGGCTTCATCGATGAGCGTGAACTGCAACAAGCTCTCTCTTCAGGATTTCACCACTTCAATCTCAGGACCATTCGTCTCCTTATGTTCCTCTTCAAGAATCCACACCAACCCCTCGCAGTTGGTAAGCTAACTTCTGTTCAAATTTATCTTCTTTTTTTTGTTTTCCTTTCTTGGGGTTTTCATTGTGTTGAGATCAATTGGCTATCGCTTGTGCCCTTTCGCAGGACCAAAGGAATTTGCAGCACTCTGGAGTTGTCTTGGTCAATGGCGAGTGAGTCTCTTTTTCATTTCTTCTTATATTCTTTTCTTTCTCAAGATGATCAAGGTTCATGCTATGCTATGTTATGAATCCCTAAAGTTTGAAATTTGTGTTTAACTCATAAGCTAATTGAGTAGCTTTAACTGGCTAAAACTGTTTTATGTTTTTACCTGCGTGATAATCTATAGGATGGATGGATTTATGCTGACAACTCCATATCATGAACCTTATACTGAATAGTTTTGATGTTGTCTCCACTTTTACTACCAAAAAAATTAAATAAATTGTGTTCTATAATCGATCTTTATCCATGTAAAATTGTCTTTGAATGTTTTACTTTAATTCTGTAGGGCATATTCGAGAGATATGATAAAGACAGGAGTGGGAAAATTGATCCATTAGAACTAAGAGATGCTCTGTATGGTATTGGTTATGCTGTGCCTGGTTCAGTTCTACAGCTTCTACTTTCCAAGTATGGTGATGGAAGTGTAAGAAGAGTAGAGCTTGGTTTTGACAGTTTTGTCGAGTAAGTTATTTTTATCTGGGTTGTAGAGGGAGTAAATTTTATCGTTTTGATCATTGAAAGACTTTTGGATCATTAATTTGGTCGACGAAATGGTTTTACATCAATCTTGTCCTCAAATGATGTTTTTTTATTTATTTTTGCACCAAAGTAGACAAGTTTACAAACTGTTGTAAACTTGTATGCAATGATAAAATGATGATTTGAGGGCCATGTTGGTAGATGTCGCTGATGTTTGAAGTACCAAATTGATCTCCTGAAATCTTTCAAACAAAGGAGGACTAAATTAGCTTTTGTTGTATTTGAAAATGTCAATGCCATTATATATCTAATCTTCTGTTTTTGTATGTATGCAGGTGTGGGTTGATTATTAAGGTAAAACTCAACGATATTTTGACCCTATTGGCGTGCTTCTTATTTCTCCTTTTCTCCATTTGTGTTTCTTTTCATCCCTTCCATTGACATAGGCCAACTTTCACATGATCCATTGTTTAGCATTTCGATGAAATACATGTTCTTGTATATATATACCTGTGTTTGTTAAAGTGTTAATTACTTGTTTCACTTTCAGGGTCTCACTGATAAATTCAAGGAGAAGGACACACGTTATACGGGTTCTGCTACACTTTCGTACGATGCATTCATGACCATGGTTCTTCCTTTCCTTGTATCTTATGATTGATGAGTAGTTATGCTCATCGTAAAGATTTCCAAGTTCTTTGGCGCTGCATTCAATTCATTGTTTTATGTTGTGAAGAAACTTTTAAATTGTTTTATTCATTTGTGTTCCGACAGTGCTGGACACACTTTCATAGAGAGCATTTCACATTCATTTACATTTATTTGACCAACAATTTATCTATGTATAGCTAAGAGGGTTTGTGGCAAGAAAAGTGATTAGTAGAAAGTAGGTGGTGAGTGGTGAAAGTGTGTATATATAGAAGAATGTATGTGTTTAATATTTTTTTTTCTCTACTTTTGATTCTAAACATTATGTAAAAGTTGTACCAGACTTTGTTTCTGTATTTAGTATTTATTAATAGAGTGTCGATGTGTTGATATTTAGATAATTCTATATATTTTTCAATTAGAGAGAAAAATGATTTTTTTTAAATTGAATAATTTTAAAATTGTATTAGTTAAATCATAATTTCTTTTAAGTTCTTAAAATAATTGTGGTGATGAAAGAAAATTATATGAAATTTTATGAATTTTGTGTACAATAAAAGGAAGCAAAAATCAAAGCCAAAACACTTACTTCTACGTTATTGCCATCCCTCATAAGATAATTGAGAAGAATCTTTGTATCACTTGTAAATTATTGCTAACTAGAGGGTTCCACGCCAATCTATATATCGAGAAAATAGAAGAGATTATATATATGAAAAAAGAGATAATGATAGAAAAATAGTGTTTCAAAACTATACATAGTGCTTACATAATTAAGAATAAAATAGTGGCCAGATAGATTTTATAATAGGAAAAATACAAATAACAAAACGAATAGCATTCACTGAATCTGGTTTAATTTAAAAGTTTGAGAAAAACCATTATGTCTAATCATTCACCAAATCTCAATCATGCATCAATATAATATTTTTCGAACTTGCGTGTAGTATTAAGAATTTCCATTATTAAAAAAAAAATCCATTGTGTGTGACATCGAAATTTCTATCAGGTTGTGATTGTATAAATCAATGGTGGGGTTTGATTATAGAGTATTGTCGTGGATGTAATAATCAAGTACGTAGACTGGTGATAGTATTTGTGCAGAAATACAATTTGCCTCAATTATTTTTATTCAATGATTTGCAACTATGAAACTAAATAAGCTACCCAACAAATTGGCACTAGAGATTGAAATGATTTTAGTTTCATATTTACATATCTCTGTATTTAGAACTACATATTTCGGTAGATTGTACAATATTTTTGAGTTAACGAAAAAAGAATAAAGGGTATTAAGATAAAAAAAAAAAAAAAAAAAAAACAAACTTTAATTAAAAAATAAAAAAAAAAAGTTTTATA
>Ga0123342_1003185_pt1 | contig 26554 bp, 12 predicted proteins | sample Turbeawhitnodule_FD_89960 | JGI IMG/M metagenome (GOLD analysis project Ga0123342, IMG submission 89960) | Root nodule microbial communities of legume samples collected from Mexico - Turtle bean Mexico white nodule | ecosystem: Host-associated > Plants > Roots > Nodule | place: Mexico: Nepantla...
ATCGCCGAAGTTGTGCATCATTGTCGTCTTAGAAATGAAGTGGTGATCTCTGAGCGTGCGTAGAAAATAGGGTTTGGGTTTTGTAAAGGGTTGGGATACCCCTCTTGTATCCCCTTAATTTAATTTAATTCTTTGCTGATAAAAAAAAAAAGAATGACCTGACCGTTTCATTTTAGGGTTTAGGTTTTATTTTACAATCTTAAATAATAGACTACAAACTTAGACAATAAAAAAAATAAAATTAAAACTTTAATTACCTTTATCAAATGTTACTATTGTGTGTCTTAAGATGAATTAGATCTTTATTTTAGTATTTAATTATAAAATGAAATAATATTTTTTTTTATAAAGATAGTTATTATTTTTATACTGCTCCAATCCGTTGTGTTATGCTTTATACCATAAATTCAAACGGTTATGCCATTCTAATTAAGTTTACGAACTTGATTAAAAAATATAAATTTTTTGAATACTTAAAACCTTTTTTTTATAAAGATTCAAATTTACATGAAACTTAAACTTAAGTAAGAAATTTCTTAATTTTTCTCAAAAGAAAATATTTTTTTAACATAAATTCAAATTTACAAGGGACTTAACCTTAACTAAGAAATTTCTTAATTTTTAAATAATAGAGAGAACTCTATCTCTTATTATGAGAGATGTAGCTAGGTTTCACAAGAATATGTCCGATTCAAAAATCAAAGTGTAAATTTGGGTGACATTTTCAACAAACCAATATAGGTTAACAGTAATTTTATCTCTTAAAATTATACTTTTTTATAACATGATAGAAAATAATAAATTTCAAATGTTATATATACTGGCTTATTTTTAATTTTTTTATAATTATTTTACTCTTCTACCATTTAAGTTATGTTCAGTGATACACTAGTTGATTCCAACTTTTTTTTATACTTATTACTTTTTCTAACATTAACTTCCTTTCCAGTTATGTATTAAATTAACATTTTTATTTTTTAATTAGTTATGCATTTACTATTTTTAATAAAATACTTAAAAACAATTATTTTGTGTTTTCTTGTCAATTCCCCAGCATGGACTTAGCCAGATAATGAATGATTTGAAAACACCACTCCATCAGAAAGATACCCAATAGTTTGCAGCCCGTGACCAAGTGCTGTTCTAAAACATGAACCAGTTATTATGTAATATGTTATGTTTTTTCATAAACAAGGATGTTTGTGACAACTCAAAATCACAATCAACAACTTATGGAACTCAAAATCAAATCACAATCAACAACTTACGGAACTCAAAAATTAACATCACTAATTTGATGTCTAAGTGGATCCTTTTCTCCAACCTCATAGTTCACTACAAGAAAATCATGAAATAGAAACCAATTTTAGATAAAAAAATAATTAGTTGTTATAGTGACTAAATTAAAGATCATTTTAGAGACTAAATTATTTTTTGATTTCTAAATTAATTTCTATCATTTGTTAGATGGTTTTTAAATTGGTATCTAATTAATAACTAAGGTTTTTGCTACCAAATTTAGAAACTAAATAATTGTTAGTTAAAACCTTAGTAGTTAATTAGATACCAATTTAGAAACCATTTAACAATAAAAACTAATATTTTTTTTTAGTTTTTAAAATGATATCTAATTTAGTTATTATAGTAATTAATTATTTTTGTCTCTAAAATCGGTTTCTATTTCATGTTTTCATGTATGTTTTTTCTGGAATCATATTCATTCTAATATTATTACTTCTAATTTTGATTCTAGGAAGGAAAATAACATGTATTTACAACATTTTGTAATCTTTTAGAGTATATTCCATGAAATGTTTTTTTGAAATTTAAATGTCACATCAATGTTTTTTCTCTCCTCTATTAATTATGAAGAAAATAAGATGGGTGTGGATAGTGTATGTTTTTCTTCTTCTAATGATCATCTAATCACAAATTGCATGATAATAACTATCTTAAAACTCATTAAACATATTTTTAAGTGGCTGATTTCTTTATTTTTAATCAACTTGAATTTTTTCTATTAAAAGGTTACAAATCACGCTTAAAATATTTTATTAATGAATCAATATTTTGAATTTTTTTTAATGTGTTCACTAGCATTTAGAAGTTACAGTCAATAGGCCAAATACTTGCTAGGTCCATCTTTTATTATTATTGTTATTGTCTAGGGGAAAGTTAATAATTAAATTTTATTTCTATAAACACGTTAAACTTTATTTGTTGTCTTTCTTAATCTTAAACTTAAACTTTTTTACTATCATTATAAATAAATACCTTAAATGTAATTTTAATGTCAATTTCAGCTCAATTAATTCTTCTAACTTACCTTTTATCCTGGATTAATTACTAACTTAATAATAAACTGCCACCAAAGAAAAATATCAATAATTTATTTATTTTAAACTTCAACCGTTTATTAGTTTTACTGACATGAAAATTGAGGTTTCAATTAAGATAAATTAGAATTAAATTAAGAATGAGGTTGAGCATTCCATTTTTTATATCTTGATGGCTGAGGTTTGGTACTGGATTAAATTTTAGGCACCATTCACCAAAACATGGATAAGAGAAAATATTAGGGGCAAAAATGACCGAAAACTTTTATACTATGATGTTTCCTTCACCACCTGAAGGGTTGTAGCTTTTGACTATCTATAAGATGCAGTATGTACATGAGATAGGTGTATCCTAGGTGAAACAAAAAATTAAACTTGGTACAACATCCCAACTTCCAGAGATGATGCATGAGGTACACCAGTGACAAAGGATGGTGCTCTGGTATTTCTTCTTAGGAATTCATACACTAAATCAATCGCTATTTTTTTCACCATGCTAGACCCTGGCTTTGCTCTCATGTGTGTCTGTCCTATAATGTAAGCTACCCCACCCTCCCTAGCTTCCATCACTGCCTCCAACTCTTCCATTGCACCTGTGTCCATCTTTGGACTCTCTGGTACCAAAAATCTTACCCTTTTCTTCTGCTGCTTTATAACCTTGGGTGACTTAATCTCCTTCAGTTCTGATGGCCCTGCCTTGTCTACATTCTCAACATTCTCTACATTATCCTCACTCATCAAAAGGGAATGTGTAGAACATGTTCCAACAACTGCCATTCTGTCATCCTTTCCAGACTCATCATTTGAATAGTTCAATCCAGTTTTTTCTGTGCGAATGAACTCTGCTATGCTGCACAAAAGATCATTCTCAAACTCAACATCATCTTTGTGGACATCTCGGTATCCATATCGTACTATGCACCGGTAGAGTCTGAACTCTTTTGGACCAACGCGACCAACTAGAAACCGTTCATCAGGTCTAACATGTGGAACTGGCACGTGTTTGATGCAGAGGAAAACTAGGACTTCATGGAAGGCTGGGAGGTTGGTTACAAAGTGCGAGAAGATTACTGGAATTCCAGAAACTAGCTCGGTGTGTATAAGGCCAACCCCACGCACTCGAACTATACCTATGCTGGGACCTAGGCCCAGAAGCCAGTTGATAGAAACCTTGTTTTGAACATCATATTCATACTTTTTTAGTGTGCCGTAGTGCCAAACATACATGAAAGTCAGAAATACAAGAGCCAACGCTATAGGCACCCATGCTCCTTGCAGGAACTTGATAAGAGAAGCAGAGAAGAAGAGAGCCTCAATGCTGCCAAATATGAAAACAAACCCAAGTGCAAGGAGGACATTCTGGTGCCAGCATAGCACAATAACCAGTGACATCAAACAGGTGGTCACCAGCATCACTGTGATAACTGCCAAACCTGTTGAGCAAAGTAAAGTGTGTCATATTCTTGTCAGAAAAAAAAAAACGCATACCTCTAACACACCTCTCCCCCTTCCTAGTTATGATCCCAACTCAAAAAGTTAACTTCTGAGTTGCTTTCTTCCCCATAAAAACTACAATTGCATCTTTAAAATGAATGTTCTTGATGCTTCCAATTCCATATTATATTGCTGCAAAATTAATGTCTACATAAATAGCAATCAGTGCCATACCTGAGGCATTACCCAGGCGCTTTGTGTCTCTGAAACAAATAGTTACTGCCAAACACAATATCATCAATAGCCAATTGATCTCAGGGATATATATTTGCCCATGAATTTTTGATGATGTGTGAATCACTTTAACTCTCGGGAAACAACTTAATGCAGAGCACTGCTTGATGATTGAGAATGTTCCAGTGATAATGGCTTGACTACCAACAACTGCAGCAAGTATGGCTATAACCAGAACAGGCCATCTCAATTTCTCTGGAAAGCAAAAGAATGAAAACGGTCAAATAGCTGAGAATTCCCCATCATCTACTTTCTCCCTCAAAAAGAATGAGTTACACCAACTACCTGGTACAGATACGTAAAACCCAAAGTGATAATCTTGTTCAATGTTATGATGTTTAGATAGATAAGCAGCTTGCCCCATATATGCAAGAATTAAAGATGGATAAACCACAGAAGTAAAAGCAATCTGCAGAAGAGATGGTAAAATATAAGCATTTCCAAAAGGCTATTGAGCTGCATAACTAACACTGACAAGAGTTATACTATATTTTAGTGCATTACTTAGTGAGAAGAGACGTTAGCACTTGTCAAGGAACATAAATTACAGTTTTTGAAGTGAACCAGTCATGATAACAAACCCAACAGAAGCAAAACTTGAAGATCGCACATTGCTAAGTATACTGCTGTATCGTGTTTACAGTATACAGTATATAATAGGTAGATCCGTTATCCTACAGCAAACAAAACCAAATTTAAAATAGCATACCTTGATTGATAATTGGCTAAAGTGCCCAAGATCAGCAAACATGGCTTCTGATCCTGCAAAAGTGCAATCGAAATGGTATGAATATTGACAACAAATTGATGTAAAATATAAGTTAACCATCATGTAGACTGACCAACCTGTGATGCACAGTAAAATTCCACCGAGGGCCATCCAACCTCCTTTCTGAGTTTTCCTCAAGAGTTGGATAGCATAGTGCGGAGAGAGTGCTTTGTATACATGGGGATTCCAGTGAAATATGTTGTATATTCCAATGGCACTAATGCAGAAAAGCCACACAATAATTACAGGAGCAAACAAGAAGCCAACTCTGTGCGTGCCATAATGTTGAAGAGCAAACAAGCCTATCAATATGATGCATGAAGCTGGAACTTCAACATCTGCCAGGTATCAAGTTTAAAACTTCATATCAGCAAGGAAATGTTCCCATTTCTCACATAATATAGAAGAGTGATATCAAAATTTAAGTGAAAATAGAAAAGCAAATAAAATATATAGTGGGCAAACAAAAATTAAAGCATATTGGACCAGCAACTACTTTTCTTTGTCTTTTATTCTCTAATTCTCAAGGACCAAACTCCAATTTGTCAAAAAATAAAGATAAAAGTTGATAATGGACATCCAAGTTTAAAGAAGTACTGTCACTTGAAAACAGCTATAAGACAAGCAATTTCCCCTCATCAGATAAAGGGCATAATTGTTTGGGATTTATTAAATATTTTTAATTAAAATAATAAAATAATAAAAATTATAATAATTATGAAATATTTTGAAAAAATAGTGTTTTGCTTAAAAGCTAAAAATAATAGTTTATGAGGAAAAAGCTGTAACAAGGTCATTTTTTTATTTTAAAGCTTAAACAGATAGGATAAGAAATCACACAATGCCGAATCAACAAAAACAAAAGAATAGGTTAGCTACACATTTGTATCCACTCATAATTTTAACAATAACTAATCATTAATCCCAACCCGTCACTTTGAAAAAACTGTATTTCACTGTAGCCACAGTATAGCTGGTTATTGCTGCAGAGTTAGGCTCGTGATGCCAAACTGATTTTAGGATCCCTAAAAATAGTTTGTTGAAATGAAAATTTATGAGTAAACACATAACCCAAGTTTCAATTAACGCCAGAATTGAGTGAGTGGGAAAGTGTCAAATTCAGAAGATACAGCACAGTATTTCACATTCCACCCAATTTATCAAACAGGTTGCTTAGTTTACATGTTAAATACAATCCCTAAAGCATTCACTGTGATTGCGGATCTTCACATGTGACTCATGAAGATTTCTACTAAATATAGGACACCCTAAAAGTGCACAGACAAATGCAACAACATGACTTGTACTTCATGCACAGTTCCTCACAAGACGAGTATTTAGTATAAACTACTAAGAAACACTCACAAAGCGGAGAAAATAAGCATACACAACCAAAGAGATAAACTTATAGTGATGTAAGATTATTGGAGAAACAGAACTTCTTTTTTCATGGAATAGAACATGCTCAGGTCAACAGGAATCTCCTTTTGATCAACGGGCAACAAAATTATGCATAAAGTTTCCAATTATCACCAGAATCCAACTTCTTAAAAAACTAATAAATAATCAGGCACAAAAAAAAATCAAGCTGAACTCACATGTGTGCGTCTCCTTGGACATTGAAAGCTCCAATCCAGAAACAGCCGAGAAAACTGCAAGCACTCATCCAAACAATCCAACTCAGTTCCCCAACAGAACCCCAAAACTCAAAGAACAACATTTACACTGTTCACTAATCAGAATCAAAGTTTCACCTGGAAAACCTATGGCACCTTTAATTTAAACATATATTACGGGAATTATCAAGATGAAACTTCAACTCTAACAAAAGAACCACTCCAAAAACACAAAAAAAACGCATCTAAGTTTTCTCCAAAGTCAAAGGACAAAACTTACACCGAGTTCTTCAAGTACTTTTAGTCTGTTCTCTTATCAGAATCAGAGTTTCATTTCGAGAAACTATATTGACCTTCAACGTAAACATTTATGTAAAATATTGAGATGAAACTTGAATTCGAATCGAAAAACACAAGAGAAGCACACACAAGGAATTGCTTCTACAAAACAATAACACAATCATTGACCTCACCAGAAATAGCCGGCGTGAGGATGCCATCCCCAATGACCATGCAAGTCCCAATCAGAGCCAGAATGAGTAAAACCCTCTGCAGAACTTTGTGCTTCTCAAACGTGGTTTTGAGCCGCAACGCGAAGCTTCTATCGGGAGCCGCGCCGCGCGAATCCTTCTTGTACTCCGACAACTCCTCGTCCGCCACCTGGCAATTCGGCAGCGAACTCACCCGCGCGTGGCGGCACAGTAACGAGTACAACGCGAACGTGCCTCCCTCGCCGTTATCATCAGCTTTGAGCACAACAAACACGTACTTAACCAAAGGAACCAGAGTTATAGTCCAAAACACCAGCGACAAAACGCCGAAAACCTCGTCGTTGCTCTCCGTGTGCTTAATGTCCTCCGCAAACGTGCTTCTGAAAACGTACAACGGCGAAATGCTCAAATCACCGTACACTACACCTAGACTCTGGTACGCTAGAGTCAGAACCGTTCTCCACGACTCTCTCTGCAATAAAAAAAAATCTCTGCATTCTCAGACAATGACAAGAACAACAACAATCACAACAACAACGTTGTATACATCGAAATTGAAACATTGCTGGTTTCAGAAAACGTTTGGTTGGTTCTCTCACCTTAGCAGAGTATCGACAAGTTCTACCTTCTAGATCCATCGCATGCCTATTCGTGCGTCTCAGAGAAGCATTTTTAAGAGAAATTGAAGATCACACAATTGCTGAAACTAGTTCAACATTAAGAATTTGTGTGTGCTGTATATATTTTGAGTGTGAAATTGTTTAATTCAGAAATTAGAAAAAAAGAGAGTAAATTAAACCTGTTTTTTTTTTAATTGTAATAATTATGATTTATGAGATAGTAATAAATAGAATAATAATATCTTAAAAGTAACTTTCAAGATCGATGACGAGGTATTAAACAAAACGAAGAATCCAAAATTTGGAGTAAAATAAGAAGATTCAACTCTGAGAAAACGACCCTCCCAGCTTGTAGGTTTATTTGGAGAAAATAAAGATGAACACGAAATATGGGTTTCATTATTTTATTTAATTAAATAGGAAGAGGTTAAGGGAAAGAAGAAAAAAAAGGAAAAGGTTCTCTTATGTGAGAAGTTATCGTGCAACAAAAAGAGGTTCACAGGAAAGTCGAAAAGCCACGAATTGTGTGCATAAAAAAAAAAATTGAACCCAATGAAAGTTTTGTTTTCGTGTGCGTTTAAGATAAAGTGAAGGATTATAGAAAGAGTGAGAAAAACTTGAAAGTTAGTGGTGGGGTTGGTAGGGTTTGGTTAAGTTTAGTCTTGTTTTTGGGTAATTACTGATAAGAGCCTCATCTTTTCCACATCCTCATAAACTAGAGGCTTAGAGTGACACGTTTTTGGTTCATTTTGCAACTTACTTTAAATGAATGCTCAAGAATTTGTTAATTTGAATTTGTGAGTATCATCTTTCTACAAGTGTTTACGTTTACTTTAGTAATTGGGAGTTTTATGGAATGTTTTTATTACCAGTGATTAATCTTTTCTTTTTTCCCTTTTCTTCATCACTCAGAAATTAACTCTCCTCTCTAGCTTCCCCTTTTTTGTTTGTTTTGTTCTTTTACATAGAATAACAGTCAACAAAGTAAGTTCTATTCCATTTTTTTTCTTTCTTAAATGTTAAATAAAGTAAAGTGAAAACAAAATGTTATTTATTTTTTAAATAATGAATTTTTTTCTATAATATCAACACAACTCATTAAAAATTAAATAATACAGTTAAAATAAAGTTACGCTCGAGATGGTAAGTATTTACAATTTAATTAAATAGGAATTATATCATTATTAAATTAGTTATATATAATTAGGTAATATCGTACAATAAAGTTATGCTCAAAATGATAAGATCTATGTCAAACCTGACACATAAAAAAAAATTCATGAAGTGTAAATTGTAAGCGAACATTGCAAAAATCTCATTAACTGTGCAGGTCCCTCAACAATTGAACTATGCAAGATAGTAATAGTGTAAAAAGTCCAAATGATTAATACTATTGATAACACCACACTGTGTTGTGTATGGTGCACATCACAGAAAGAGTTGTTATAGATAAGTGACTATGCAGCATTGAAATTGATTGGGCCAAAGGTTGTTTTCTTTCTTTTGGTAAGGGCAGTGATAATCTGAGTGAGTTTCCTCCTATCCAGTTATGCATATAAAGAATGTGTAGAAGAGCAATAAATGTAATTAGATTGTAGTAACAGGTGGAGAGAGAGTGCTTTGACATGAGATGTTTTGTCAGATTGTTATAAAACTAAAACATTTAATGAAGGGGTGTTTCAGTTTTGTTTAAGTTAATAAAGTAATTGAAGATGATTATGGTTTTGAATAGTAGTTATTGTGGTGGTGTTGACCCAAAATTAAAGATGATAGGTTATCATACAAAATAGATTACTGTTGTTTTGTGTATAAGCAGAGTCTCATATTTGCCATAAATATTGGTTTCTGCGGTGGCCGAAGTGGAATCTCATATTTAGAGAAAGTCTACATCTCACTTTTCTAACACTATTTTCTTTGTCTTTTCAGAACCTAATATTTGACAATAACCACCACTCTCTCTTTTTTAATCATTTTCAATCCTCACATTAAAACATGGAAAATAAATAACATCAATAGTGCCAAAACCATGTATTTTCCTTCCTCAATTATATATAAAAACTTTTCATCACCTTTAACTTAACATCTCAAACACCTAATTTATTATATATACTTCAAATTTGGTCAAATGTTTATTTTCTTAATTTATTTTGAGTAATTAAATTCTAATCTTAATGACTATTTGATTAAGTTTTTAACACATATTTTCCGAAAGATGACAAGTTACAAGTTTAATTTTAATTCATTGAGTATTTGAAGGTTCTAAGTGAAGTAAAAAAAGTAATTAATAGATAACTTTATGGATGTAGGATAAGATAGGAAATGACTATTTGTTTGAGAAGTAACATGATATTAAAGTTGTATGTTTATCGTTGAGGTAATTAAATTATAGTGAACTATTTATTTATTGTTGAATTAATATACACTACAATAAAATTATTAAATAATAATAAATTTTAAAAATAAAAAATAATTTATTATTATATTATTTAAATTAAAATTTATTAATATTTAAAATAATTTTTATTATTAATAAAAATTTATAAATTAGTTTTTAAATTATATTTAACATTAATTACTTAATCTATAAATATTAATTTAAAATTTAAAATAGTTAGTAATTAAAATGTTAGATATATATTTAGAAATTAGTTTATAAATTTTGATTAATAATAAAATTTATTTTAAATATTAATTTTTTTATAAAATAATATATAATTTAATAACGTAGTAATTAATTTATTTTTTAAATTAGTTTTTATTTAATAGTTTTTTTTTTATAGTTGTAACGAAAATATTAGTTTAAAAAAATAATATTTTAGGTACGTGGTGGAATATATATGAAAGTTGGAAAGAAAATTTTGAAATGTGTATAATTTTGGGTGATTATATTTAATTTGGTAAATTATTTGGGTGTTTTATATTATAAAGTTTAGGTTAGATAGATAAATATTTTGATATGTTATTAATATATTATCCTACAATCTACAATGCTTATTAAAATAAATTTATAATTGAATATATAACCTATTTTCATAAATATTTTGAAAACAGTTACAAATAAAAGTGCGTACGTCATTAAATGTTCCTAATATTTTGTAAATAAACTCTTTGAGAAAGAATAAAATGTTTGTTTAATTAACTCTCAAACTATTTTTTTTCTTTTAATTATGTTTTTTTTTTGCATTTACAAAACTTCAACTTCAAATTTTACTGAAAAATATTAAATATTTAGTGTTACTAGGATCAACTACCTCTTAGTTTCACACAATTTACCTTTACTAATTTGTATTTAACTTATTTAAAGTTAAATATAAGTTTTGAAATAAAATCTAACACACCAATTAAGAATAACCAAACACAAATTAAGAGATGGAACAATTGGGGAGGAAGTTAATAAGTTGTTTTTATGGGTGTTTTTCTTAAAAAAAATGGGAAGATTTTTTTTTTTTAAAAGAATGAAAATAAGATAAAAATATAATTACCCTTTTTTTATAAATTTATGATAAAATAAAAATTAATTCTTTTTATAAATTGTTTTAATAAGTTTAATTTAGTCCTACATCATTTAAGGATAAAAATTAAGGATAATTTATATGTATTATTTTTAAAAATTTCGGTAAGATATTACTTAAAAGATAAAATTGTAATGAAATTCTAAATTTCAGAAGAAATAATAATTCAAATATAGTGATTGATATAGATCTTGTCTCAACGAACTTAAAATTAAAGCGTGAGTTAAAATTAATTTATTAAAACTTTTTTATTTAAACTTTTATTATTAATTTGTGTCTAAACTTGTAATTTGTTTTCTCTCTTTAATTGTTTTTATAAAAAGATTGGCAAAGAAAACACTAAATTGACATGTGACGTACATTTTGTCTACCAAAATCTCAATGCTGATAACACAACGTTCTCATAGCATTATGGTCTGCCATTTAAAACATTCGCTTTATTCATGTTCTTCTGTTGACTTCATTTCACAATTTAAAAAACATTCTTTCTTTCTTTTATAAAAAAAAATATTCAATATATGTTTATATATATTTTCATGAAAAAAATACATTTTACAAATTAAGAAAAAAATATGTTTCTATATTAGTGTTGAGTTACATCCATTGTCTTATCACACAGGTCATGTTTTGTTTTACGGTAAACGTTCGTCTAATAATATTATCTTTAATTATTTTTATTTTTATTTTTTAATATTTAATATTTTGTATAATAAAAATATTACTTTAAAAAATAGAATCAAATATGTTTTTTATCTGTATGATAATATACTTTTTTTTTTACTTCGAATTTTAGATCAATACGAGAAAACTATTGTAATAAATACTTTTTTTTCACTTTCTTTTGACATAACAGACTTTTTTTTTTTTTACTTCCATAATCTTTTTTATGTTCTCTTTCTCTGAAAAAAATTTGAAATTGTATTACAATATTGTAACCTCAATCAATGAGTATGTAATCCTAATCTAAAAATTTAATTATTTTAATAAATTTTTTACAATTTTATTTTTATTTTTTATCAATAATAAAAAAAAATAAAAAAATAGGAACCACCTCACGGGTGGTTCAACTCTTATACATAAAAATAAGACATCATACACTTGAAAAAGCGTCAACCGACAAAACATATCAGCACCCAGACCAATTCTAGCCAATATTAACGAATCAACCTCATACAAACCAAAGGATTTAGGATCCAACTTTTTATTATTTAAATAATTTAATGTTTGAATTAAAGATAAAACTCAATTTAGTACAGTATATTAATGAAAAACATATTTATCTTAAAAATATTATTACAATTTTAAATTTAAGGTATTTTTTTAAAACAAAGTGAATTAATAATTTTGGTGATCTTATGGTGTGTAGAAAGAAATGCAAAAAAAAAAAAAAAAGTGGTTGAAAACCAGGGAATATTCATAAGATGAAAAAGTTGCAGAGAATGCGTAATGAGTATATGCAGAATTATATATTACGAACACTCACTGGCGCATGGTGGCCTATGCGTTACGCGTGGCTAGTGCACGCTATGAAATCCTTTCACAATTATTAAATAAGTTTCTGCAACCATAAGATTTTTTTTTTAAATGAACATTCTGATTTTATGTTGTAATTTTAAATATTAAATTAGCTGTTTTCAGCAGTTGGAAACTAAAGTGATATAATATATTTTTATTATATAGAAATTTAGCTATACTGAAAGAATGTTGATGGATGAATTGTTGTTATGCACGTCATTTTCTTTCTTCTTTCAAGTGCGCACACACAAGTGCCACACCATTTTAATGGAGATTATTTCATCTCATCATCATCATCATCATCTTCCTGTCTCTGTGTTACCAAAAGGTAGGTTTTTCGGAGTTTATCAAACCTAATCAACCCATACAAAATTAGGCTAAGAAAATGACACCATAGCAGAACAATTAACTAACACCATTCTTCTTATTCATAATTAACACATAAAACTTTGCACAAATGCCCACTAATAATTAATACGAAATTAACCCACATGCTTTATTTGGTGCTTAATTAGGTCTAATCCAAACAGGAGAAAGACTAAATAATTAATAATATTCCGTTAAACAACATAGTTGTCAGCGTATACGTATCAATTGTTAGGTCAAATTCAAAAAGGTTTGAGTATAGTAAATTATTAGGGTTACAAGCAAGTAATTAATCCATTAAACCTAGCTACAGTTTCTTAGGAGTTTAACACGTAGACTTTGGGATCGATTGTGACAAAAGGAAAAGGAGTTTGTGGTATTAAATAGCATTATTAGTTGAATTTTCTAAAGGTGTGGTAGAATAATAATTCTAGTAATATAAAAAAAAAGTTGTATGAAAATGATGTTGTCTCTTTGTTTATATTCTAAAAGTCTCAAAGCACGAGGGGTCAACAAAAGAATTGGACATGCTTACACCATTTATGTTTAATTAACAGTACCTTGTTGAGTGGTCAGTGTCCGTTTCAAATAGAGAATCTAGGTGAACCAGAAAAAAAGAAAAGAAATTAGGGTTTTGGAATTTTCATTATTTTCAATTCCTTTTGTAGCTTATTTGCACCGACTTATATATATATAACATAATTAAATGTTTTAATGGGTTTTTGTCTGTAACTGTGTAAGATTTTAGATGAAAATGTTTGATAATACGACGTTTTTGACAGAATAAGAAAACGATTTGGTACATAATAGCTGCTACAACAGCTATGCATTGAAAGCAATGGCTTATTATTGGTGTATATATTGAAATAAATAAAATGGGATCAATTCCACATTTTGATGGAATGAATCAAGTTTAGCATTTTATATATTAAAGATATTTATTGAGAAACTAAAGTTACTTTAATAAAATTGTTTCAAGAACTAAATTTATTTAGTTTCATTCTCAATCTTATAAAATATCCTTCAAAAAGATGAAGTCATTGCACATGACAAAGAAAATAGACACTATAATAAACAAATAGTATCATGAAGGCATCAAATAATTGATTACAACATCATAAAATAATTATTTTATCATGTCTTATCTAGATCTCAAAACAACTTTCAAAATTTTTAAATATGTAATTAATGTACAATTTCTTAGTGTATATTTTATCTTTCATATATATATATTATTAGATTTTTTTAACTCCACGATAAATAGTTAAGGATATAATAGCAAAACAAAAAACTATATTTAATAATTTTATGAAATAGAAATTAAAATGAGATATTTTCCTTTTACTAAAACGTGAGACAAAACAATATGGTGATAGCACATCTATAATAATTGCTCATCAGAATTTTGCTTAAGTTTGACCATAGTTTTTTTTTATGAGCAAGAAACATATGGATTTAAGCACTAAAGATTAAAATGGAGGAAAACTAAAGATGAAACTTCCACTACTCTCTCTGATGCATAAAATATTAATTTTAACACTTAAAAAGTGAATTTATAAATTAAATTGAAATATTTTTTATACAACTCTGAAATAGAGGTATCTAACCACATACTCGCCAATTAAAAAAATTCAATTAACTTATCTCTATGATACGATTTTTGTGTCTAAATGAGTTGATAAATAATTTTGACCTTCTCAACAGGTAAAGTAAATAATTTATAAAATCTATTTTTAGAATTTAAGTATATTAATCAAATTAATTTTGATTTTTGATAAAATATTTTGGTATAAATTAATATATATATATATATATATTAATAAAATATAATTTTAATATTTTCTCTATACTCTTTCTAGTTTTAAAAATATAATAATTATTTTATAAATAAATATATAAATTTATATACTACTCCAACCTAAATCCATTTGTCGACTTAAACAAACTAAAAAAAATCTAATTCAATTTAGAACATAATTTTTTAACTTAATCCAATCTATTTTACGGATTTTAATCTAATCTATATTAAATCCATTTTCACAAACCTATTCTCAAATGCCATTTCCCTGCACCAAATAGTCTATCGATCTCAATATAACAAATAAAACCAAAATAAACAGATAAATAATAAAATAAAATCAATATTACACCGTGAAAAGGGAATAAACTCATTTGGTCAAAGTTCAAATCAATAACTTAGATGGAACTGCGAGGAAATATCATACATTAACATCAACGCCAAGATTATTTGACTTTAGCATGTGCCTATAATCATCACATTCACTCGATTCCATGTCTCACAAATTATGACACAATTAATCCATATACAAAAAAATGTTTATCGTAAAATTATAAATTACGTTAGCAATCATTTAGTAGAAGAACGTATGAAATATTAAGAATTTATGAGAGTCGATTTTAAGCATATATAACTAACTTTATAAAATTAGTTAATTGTTCTTAATGTAAATTTTGTATTTATTTATATATTATGAACTTTAGTTGTTATGTGATTTTTAATACATTTTCTTATATTGAGATTGTCACGTGATAGTTAATTTGCCCACAGGCTCAACTGTATCTATCTCATCTACGGACACAATTAAATTCAATGACAATATCACTCTACTCTCTCAAATGTTATTTGCGTTACTTCTTTTAATTTAAATCTCATGTTCGTGAGTAAGATAATCAGTTCACTAAATGTTGTGTCGTTTTTACTCCGCGTTTTGCAGGACTTGGCTACGGTGATGATGATTGGCTCGGGTAAACAACACGCAAACTTATACTACATGTCCCCTCTTCCAAACCAAGCGCACACATCTCAAATTTCGACTGACCCTGAATTATGGCACAAGCGCCTCAGACATCCTTCTCCGGCGTGTCTACAACTTGCATCTTCCTTGCTACCTATTAGTAAAAATCTCATTCTCATTCATAATAATTGTAGTATTTGTCTCAAAGAAGACTACCTTTTCTTTAAGCACAATAAAATCTCATTCTCCATTTAATCTATTGCATTGTGACATTTTGGGTTCTCATAAAACCCCAACTCATTTTGAAAAACGTTTTTTTTTTTCTCACTATAGTCGATGACTATACTAGATGTACTTGGTTATTTCTTATGAATCACAAGTCCTGAAACCCAACATTTCTTACAATCATTCATTACTTTTGCACAAAATCAATTTCAGACATCTATTAAAATCATCCACATTGACAACGGATTAGAATTTATTTTTATGCGTAATTTTTTTCTCAAAAAAAAGTATTGAATGTCAATGTACTTGTGTCTACACTTCTCAACAAAATGATGAAGTAGTATAACACAACCCATTTTAAACACAACACGAGCCCTCCTATTTCAGTCCCATTTACAATTAGAATTTTGGGGAATGCGTTTTAACCGCCACATATATAATTAATTGTTTGTCAACACCTTTACTAAAAAAATAAATCACCTTTTGAGATGCTATATAATCGCCCCCTTCACTTTCTCACTTAAAAACTTTTGGTTGCCTTTGTTATGCAACTGTTATTTCACCTAAGCAAAAATTTGATCCGCGTGCTCGACAATGCATTTTCATTGGTTATCCTCTCAATCAAAAAGCATACAAATTATTTGATAGAGATGCTTGCACTTTTTTTACAAGTCGGGATGTCATATTTCATGAAGGTGTTTTCCCATTTTGCCAACAATCTCAGACACAATCCTCACCTCGATTACAAGGTATTTTATCAACTATTGACATTGACTTACCCACTCCTGTCTAACATTCACTCGATCAACCTTCTTATGCTATTCATTACAATGTACTTGAACCTCCATCAAACCAACCTTCTTCTCTTACTCGTCACAATGCACCTAAACCTCCATTAAACCAACCTTCTTCTCTTACTCGTCATAATGCACCTGAACCTCCAGCAGACCAACCTTCTTCTCCCATGCCAAGAAGTCTAGCACCCATTACCAAATCTTCTCCAACCGACCGTTCGACGATCTAGTTGCACATCAACCCCACCTTCCTGGCTTCAAGACTATGTAACGGGATCCCAAGCCAATCATTCGACCACTGCCCAAGACCGGTCAAATGGAATCATGTATCATTTTCTTTCTAATTCACGATTTTCTTCTACACATAGTGCATATCTTGCTAACATCACAACCACCAAAGAACCTCACATTTATGCTCAAGCTATCCTTGATCCAAATTGGCAAAAACCAATGGACGAAGAGGTGTCAATTATTTTGAAACTTTTTCACCAACAACAAAATTTTGAGGTGTCTCCTCACCATTGCAGCAGCCAAAAATTGATTTACTTACCAGCTAAATGTGCAAAATGCCTCCTTACATGGCACATTGCATGGAATTATTTACATGGACTTGTCACCCGGCATCATCGACAGGGGAGAACATTGTATGTCGACTCAACAAATCCCTTTATGGTCTCAAACAGGAATCCAAACATGGTTTTCAACATTTTCTCATGTGATTAAATCTGTAGGATTTCAACCGTCCAAGACAGACTACTCTCTATTCACAAGACAAAATAACTCATCATTTACTGCCCTTTTGATTTATGTGGATGATATTCTTTTGACAGAAAATTCAGCGTGTTAAATACTGTCTATTACAACAATTTCGCATTAAAGATCTTGGAGACTTAAAATATTTTGTAGGGATTGAATTTTCCCGTTCCAAAGCTGGTATTTACATGTGCCAAAGAAAATATGCGCTTGATATTTTGCAGGATACGGGACTCACAAGTGCTCGTCCAGACAAATTTCCAATGGAACAATACCTAAAACTCACACCAGACGATGGAGAGTTATTAAAGGATCCAGTCAAATACAGGCGACTCGTGTGGGACGACTGATATACCTCATGGTTACTCGGCCTGACATAGCATTTTCGGTTTGGACCCTAAGTCAATATATACAAACTCCACGTCAACCTCATTGGGATGCCACAATTAGAGTCCTAAAGTACATCAAAGGATCATCGAAACAAGGATTGTTATTGCCATCTGAGAACAATCTAACATTGACAGCTTATTGCGACTCAGACGGGGAGGTTGTTAGACAAGATAACTCGGACATCAGCTTATTGCATTTTTCTTGGTTCTTCTATTATCTCATGGAAGTAAAAAAAATAGACAAACAAAATCATCAGCGGAAGCAGAATACCTAATGATGGCCAATGTTGGGGTTCATAATTTTCACCTACCAATTAGAGGGAGTATTAAGAAAATAATAATTATCAAATTATACGCAATTATTGTATGCAATATTGTACCCAATTATATGCAATTAATTTAATAATGATAGAATCACAGTAAATTCCTATCTAATTAGATTGTAATTTGGAGAAAGGAAATCCCTACACTAATATATATTTCCTATACAATGATGTAAATATACCAAATATACCCAAAAAAAAAAAAAAATATCTTTTTCTTCTTTCCATCTTCCTACGTACAATTTTCTTATAAAATTTTCTTATAAACATATTAAATAACACCATCATAGACTTAGATTTAACTCATAGACTTAGACTTAACTCAAATGAACCAACTGAATTCAGCAAATGAGATCGGTGAACAACTATTTGAAGTAAAGAAAACTAAAGGCAGAATAAAGGAAAAATTGTTATAACTCAATTAATAATTCAAGTTTAAATACTTTAAGACATATATTACCTCTATAATAATTTTACATATTGAAGAAAAAATATTTTTGGAATGTGACCCGATAATAATAATAAAATTGTCTTCATTTGCATGGCTATGTTCGGTTTTATAAGTTGTTTCTAGCATCTATTAATAGGATGACACTTATCCCAGGTTTTCAACTTTACCCATTATTCTGTACTCTTTGGAATCATTGGAATAGGACACCATACCCAATTTTGAAGGGTAAGTATACACGTTTCATGGTGCACCCCAGACCAAGGGAAACAAATGCCCAGAGTTTATCTTGTTCTTCTTTATTACGACCTTTTGTGTCTATGATGTTGCGGTTTTTTTGGGCTCAAGTGTCCTCCAATTTTGAGGGCACCCCTAATATGGATAAACATTGTTATCATGTCTTTTTCAGACCTTGTCCCTCAACACTTCCACTATTATGCATTCTAGATAAATGCACAACCAACTACCCTAGAATGCAATGACCCTACTTATTTTTATTATAATTTTATTTAATGTTTTTAATAATCTATCTCTTTGCATTTCAAGATATCCCGTGTGATTTCTACTATATATACTGATTGATGATAATTTATAATTGAATGTTATAATTAAGAGTATATGATTACTAAACTCTTTATAGAAAAAATATTGTTTCTACGAACTTTGAACTTTCAACTCCCTACGAACTTTGAACTGATTCATGCATCTCAAATTATGACACTTTTGCGTATTTTTTGTGCAGCTCGTCATGAAAATCATTAGGTGACACAATAAAAATACGTGTTGGAAAGAAAAAAAAAACGAAATCTATAAAACTAAAATTTAATTTGAGGTGTCACATGAAATAATATAAAGCTTGTGTCTCTCGAGTAAAAAGCAAAGAAAAAAAAGTCTAAGTTTTTTTATATTTCATTAGGTCTTTTATGTATGGTATTATGAATTAGGGTTAAAATTTTAATTAATTTTTACAAAATTAACTTGTAAAATAAAGTTCGTCTTCGTTTATGTATTATAAATTTGCCTATTTTGAGTTGATATGAGATTTGTAACAAATAACTATCACATCAAGACATTGTGAGGATAGTAAAGTTTATGAATGACAAATGGACTCGTTTAAGAAAGTATTGTCTAAACATATCCCAAATTTGATGGAGAATTGAGTATGTACGAGTATGAGTAATATCTAATTTTTTAAATTAAGTATGAGAATGAGTACACATATTCGTCCGTCCCAATATCCATCTCCATCCTTATACTCGTTCTTGTTTTAAATTATTAAAACATATTTAATATATTAGGTAACCTAAAAAACTTATATTAACTTTTCTTTGATCCTTAGTTTCATAACTTATTTTTAGGTCACATATTTGATAATTTTTTATAATTATTTGACCTCTATACACTTGTTATTTGATACTATCATTTAATATTTATACAATTATAATTTTTTCTTGATATTTGACATTGGAAAAAAGAAAATGTATATCCTTTTGATATTGAATACTTGATAATATTATGTTTTGTTTACTATGATTTTTACTTTGTATATAAAATGTTTAATTAATATTTGGAACAATAAGAGGATGAATACGAATGTGGTTATGGGTATACCCATTCTTCATTCGAGATGAGGATGAGACAAAAAGTTCATACCCGTTGAATATGAAAATGAGAATGAAGAAGAAATTTTACTTTGTGATGAGGATGGGGATAGTCAAACTCGCATTCGTCTTGTTTGCTGTCATCCTTGATTAGGTTTACCCACTTCCTAATATACTATCAAATTTGTTGGACTTAGTGTGTCACCCCTTATTTACCCATAATATATAGTTCCACACTTGAGATGTGCATGACTCGGCATGAGAGGCGTGTGTTGAACGTAAACTAAATAAAACTAATTTACAAAATATATAAGTAAGTGTAATCCTTATCTCACGAGTTGATTACGCAAGAATAAGTTAAACTTAAAATCCACTTTCTAATATATGAAATAAAATAAAAAATCTTTTTCATTTGAATTTTTTTATGTTGAATTTTCATTATTTGATATATATAATGAGAAAATACTTGGATGAATAGAAATTCAATTAATAATAGTGAGAAATTAATTAGTTATGAGAAATACACCGAATGCTACCTAGATGGCTTGAAAACGATAGAATGTACAAAATGAGAAATGTGTTAGGGTTTAAATTAAGAGGATAAAAATTATACTATATATTATAATTGAATTGGATATCCGTAGACTTGGCAATGTACATAATAAAGAAATAAGAGTTTTGGATAGTATGGCATGGAATCCATTTAATGATATTATTATATAGTTTATTCCATTAAATTTAAACAATGGAAACAATAATAAAACTCTATGTGATTGGATTAATATGGAATTATGGTAAAGAAACAAAAAGGTCGGATACACCTAACCAAACCAAACAATTAATGGTATAAACTTCAATTTTCTTTATTATATTTCTTTCTTTAAATTATAAGATGACACAATATCAAAGAGAGTTCTGTGTACCCTTTAGGTACACTCCACGTATAAAGCAACCTACCCTTGCTTGCATACCAAATTATACTGAGTTCAACAAGTTCCAGCTGTGATGCCCTAACCAACGCCTTACATTTTAAGGACCTAATTCTCAGGAGCTAAGAAAATTAAGGACATATCTTTTGCATCTTTTTCTCTATCTTAATATTTTGTTGATTTATGAAAAAGACTATCAATAAACACAATACAAACTTTAACGGAAGCTAGGTTCTTTGATGTTTAAGAGGGAATTTAATGTTCAAATTATTGGACTCATAATTTTTCATGTTTTTATTATAACTATTTTTATAGAGATTTATTAAACTAAGAGAAGCCTTATTATATTGTTTTCATATAATAAGAAATAAGACAAAAAGGGGACAGGAGAATATCAGCCCATTAATGAGAATTGTTTGTGGCTGTGTCTTCTTCCTGAACTCTAGAATGAATGGTCTAACAAAATATCTGATGATTGTAGAATTCAAAAAGTATTTTTCTTTTAAATTCTATAATTTAAAATGAAGTTCTTTAAATAGATTATGGAATTTAGAAGATATTTTTAGATTATAAAATTTGAAAGTACTTCCAGATAAAAGAATAACTTCTAGAAACTATAATCTGAAATGCATTTTAAAAAAAAAAATTGAATTGTAAAATCAAGAAGGTGTAAATAGAATTGTTTTTTCAGAATGTGGAATCTAAAATGAATATATTTAAGGATAAAATAGTCTTTTCGTCTGACCTATGGGATGCCAGCGAAACTATGGAGGTGCAGGAAGAAATAACCTTGTTTATTGTCTCCTAGGCTTGGCCCATCAAACAGAATTATATGTATTTTCAATTGCCAATTTCTTCCTGCATCCCATGTTTTTATTATCCTGTACCCTCATAATTCAAAAAATATTAAAATTATTCATTTCAAATTTTATAATCTGAAATATAAAATTTGTATTATAGATTATATAATCTAAAACATTAAATTTATTTCGAATGGTGTAATGTTGTATTTCGATTTGTACATACAAAATTTGTATTCCAGATTACACATTTCAAAATACTAATCAGAATGTTTTTTTTCTGCACTTTCATTAAATAGATGAAATGTCCAAATGCTCTATTTATTTTCATTCTGAAAAGTTCTTTCCAGAACATATTATAAAAAATTATTTAAAAAATATATTTTATAATATATTATATATGTTCTGAAAGTTTATTCCAAAAATTTAATTTCAGAAAACGTTTTCCATAACACATTTCGTGAATTCCAGAAAATATGTTCTGGAAAAGATTTCATAACTTTGGAAAGTATGTTCTAGAAATGCTTGTGGAAAAAGATATTAATTGAATGTTCAATTGTTGTTATTAATTGGACTGATTTTTTTTCATATTTTTTTATAATTATTTTTGTAGAGATTTATTAAACTAAGAGAAGGCGTAGTATATTATTTTCATATATTAATGAAATAAGACAAAGCGGGGACCGGAGAATATTTCAGCCCATTAATGACTATTCTTTGTTGTCTCCTGTAGTTGGTCCACTAACAAGAATTATATTTAGTTCCAATTTTTTCCCACATCCATGTCTATTTTACCTCCATAATTTCAAATTTTTTGAAATGATCTATTTTAAATTTTAAAATATAAATTTGTATTTTGAATTATCTAATCTGAAATACAAATTTGTATTTGAGATTGTACAAATCTAAAATACAAAATTTACATTATCAATTGAATAATTAAATGTAAATTTTGTAGTTCAGATTACATATTCTTTCTGAAATAAAAATATTATACTTTGAAATTTGTAATTTGAAAACAAAAAGTCATAAATTTTAAATTTTAGATATTATAATTTATAAATTCTTTGAATTCTATATTTCAGAATTAAAAAAAAAGGTCAACAAAAAACAAACTGAGACAACACATCAATATCAAAAGGTAATTTTTGATATTTTTGAAAAATATGAAGGTGTAGAATTAAAAAAAGGTCAACAAAAAACTAACCGAGAAAATACATCAATGTCAAAAGGTAATTTTGATATTTTTGAAAAATATGAAGGTGCAATATAAACGTGCAAAAAGAAATTGTCATTCAGTTTTATTGAAATCCATCATATGGACCCGGAAAACCCATCATCAAAGAATACGGATTATGGATTGGCTTCTTCTTCCTACACCCTAAAATTTTTTCTAAATCCCTAAACTGACATTGACCTTTTATTTGAAAAAGGACATAGTGGTTATCGGAAATCGGTATCTGGGAGTGTCCTACAGATTTGTCAATTCGGAACTGAATCACTTTTTTGTTTCGGATGAGGGAATATTCCAGAAGCAAATTTTGCATAAATTATTGATTTTTGGATTGCTGAATCTGGAAGCCTAATTCTGTTATGGATTGGTGGACATGGAATGTTTTTTTTTTTGAATTATGGATTTTTGAATCTGAAATGCATATTTCTACTACGAATTGGTGAATCTGGAATGTTTTTTTTGAATGATGAATTTTTGAATGTGAAATGCATATTTTAAATTACAGATTGGTGGATCCGAAGTTTTACTAGAAGTGCGAATCCGAAAATTTTCCAGATTCCATAATCTAGAATGTAAAAAAAATAAATACAGTTCAAGTGCATTTTAGGGTTTTTAGAAAATAATAGGGACAGTTTGGTCTTTGCATAACATTGTAGAGGTGCAGGAAGAAAAATGTATGGGTGTAGGAAGAAACTACCTTATGGATTTTGAGGATGATTAATTCAAGAAAATGTTTAGTGCTTTCATTTCATATTAATTTTAAAATTAAAAGTTTTTAAACTTAATTACTTATCATTACTTATTTAATGTATATTGATATCATTACTCAAATAACAGGATTCTTTGAAAAAAATAAAATAATAGTGGCCCAGTGGAAGAAGATTGAATAGAATGTATGAGGTAGTGAATCATTTGATGCAATAGTTACAGTATTTAAAATTTGGTGAGTTGATGATTACTACTATATAGTGACTTAACCTTGTCATAATAGTTTTTGACTTTTACCTATGTCGTTTATTTATACCAGTGCTTATCCTTGTAATGTGCCACAAAATCATTAACATATTAGTATGAGTAATCATGAGTGAAGAAGCTTGAAATCTGTGTTGCTGGCTACTAAATTATTTCAATAATTATGCCAATCATCTGCACTGCTCATACTTCCAATCCATGAAGCCTATGAAAACATTTATTTCTACTGCAAAACACAGCAATCAAGATCTCACCTCCACTTTTTGCCAAAAAACAATAATTTGTTTTGGTGATTGCAAAAAAGATACTAATACAATCATCATTCTTTGCTCTCAAAAAGTGACATCATGCTTAGTTTGTTGTAAATTCCAATAAAAGCTAGAGAAGTGGTTGCAAATTTTAATTTGATCATTTACATCATAAGACAAGTGAAAGCCAACAATTTTTATTAATTAATATTGAGGGTGGAAGATATATATTAAATCATAATAAAGTATTTATACAGTTAAAGTTAAAAGGAAAATATTAATATAAGATATTAATGTTTAAATTAAATTGATTAATTTCTATTATGTTCCTATACTTATACTTGTCATTTGCCAAGGGCATGACATTATTCATGTTGAGCTCATTTTAATTTGGATTTGGCTCTAATGGTCTTGACATTTGAGTTTTTGTTTTCATGTAGGACCACTAATTCAATTAGTTACAACTTTTTTTAGTAAACAAACAGAAATACTAAAGAAAATTCAAGGGATGTGTTAGAATCAATACATGTTATCACGAAGCAAAAGTCATGACATAATACTGAATAAATAATTTCGTTATTATTATAAAAAATTATTAAATAAAAACTAATTTTAGAGATAAAAAATAATTTGTTATTATATTGAATAAATTAAATATTACTTTATAGACTAAAAAATTATTAGTATCTAAATAGTTTTTATTATTAATAAAAAATTATAAACTACTTTATAAATTGGTATCTAATTAGCTACCAATTTTAGAATTTAAAGTAGTTGGTAGCTAAAACCTTGTGTACTGTCTAGGCCGAAAGGTCAACCATAAAGTTGTACCGAAAGTCTCGGGCAAAAGGTTAAATATAAAAAATAAATAAATAAAATTAAATTAGTTATTGTAGCAAAGTCCATAAGATGGCCCCAAATATACATGTGTGTGTTTTCAAAATGTTAGGTGCAAAAAGAAAAGACCCAGGTAACTTTTAAGCCCAATAAGAGAGCCTTATAAATAGAGGTTCAACCCAAGAGGTAAGGGGGATGGAATTTATCTGATAAACATAAAACTATATCTGACGCAACTTTCCTATGCCGTTTTCCCAAGAGATCATGGACTCGGTGGTCCCGGCTAATACTGTGGTAGTGAAAGCGTCTTTCACTGGGGTGGAGGACCTTGAAGCCCATCTCACGGCGTTTCATACTCAGATGATGCTCTCAGGGGGCTCAGACGCGGTGTATTGTAAGGTGTTCTTGAGCACTTTGAGTGGAATGGCGTTGGACTGGTTCGTCAGTATACCCACTGGCCACATTACCACGTTCCAACAGTTTTCCAAGATGTTTGTTGAGCTGTACATAGTGAACAAGGCGCCACCTTTGGTGTCTTACGACTTGTTTGATATAAGGCAGTACCAAGGGGAGTCCCTGAAGGATTTCCTGAACAGGTTCGGAGCTCGGATAGTCCGTTTGCCAGGAAAGGACGAAGAGATGATCGTGCACGCCTTCAAAAAGGGCGTGTTACCTGGGCCTTTTAGTGAGTCGCTCATCAGAAGCCACCCCGCCACGTTTGCTGAAATTCGGCGACGTGCTGTGGGTCACATCGTCGCAGAAAGCGAGGTCACCGAGAAGAGGGGAAACGTGGCCCCAACCAAACCGCGCGCCCAAGCACGGGTACAACCGCAGAGGGTAATGGAGGCGGCGGTGGGAAAGAGGGATCAAAGGACGCGCCACCCTTACGACCCCAAGAAAAATAAGAGCAAGGGGCCAGGGCGCCCCAGGGAGGGTAATCGCCCCCCAAGGTATGAGTTTGTAATGGGTTTTGCTGATTTGATCGCCATCCCAAACATTGCTGCCAGGCTCAAAGTGCCTGAGAAAACGACGGAGAAGATTTTGGGGCCAAAGCCAGACGCATGGTGTGAGTTCCACAAGAGTTTTGGCCACTCTATTAACTTGTGTTTGGCTCTAGGACACCAGCTCGCCGAGCTGGTCAAATGTGGTTTCCTGAAGGATTACTTGCCAGAGAAGCAAGCGGACCAAGCGTCAGGGTCTCAACCGGCGAGCAGCGGAGGGCAACAACACGAGGTGCCCATTCACGGCGAGATCCACACCATAGCTGGCGGATTCTCCGGCGGGGGGTGCAC
>Ga0123342_1003186_pt1 | contig 26554 bp, 9 predicted proteins | sample Turbeawhitnodule_FD_89960 | JGI IMG/M metagenome (GOLD analysis project Ga0123342, IMG submission 89960) | Root nodule microbial communities of legume samples collected from Mexico - Turtle bean Mexico white nodule | ecosystem: Host-associated > Plants > Roots > Nodule | place: Mexico: Nepantla...
GTTTAATGTTTTGGAATTAGGTATGTTTAATGTTTTGGAAGTGGAAGAATAGTGATATTTGATATTTATCTTAATGTTTAATTTTTTTATGTTTGACTATGTTTGAAAAGGAAGAAAAAAAAAATTGGATTTGATAATAACAAATATATAGGTTTAATTTGACAATTTTTTAAGAACAAAATATAAAAAAAAAAATATTTAATTAAAAAAAAAAACCGCGGGCAGGACGCAAACTCGCAGGTCAGCTCTTATGCAGGGTGGATCGAGAATTCTAACCCACAATAACTTTGCGGGGCGAGCCAACCCACCCCGCATTTTTGCGGGCCAAGTGCGGGACGGGCCAATGGGCTGCTTCACTTTGCCACCCGTAGCAATAACTAAACATTTTGTAATAATTTTTCCCATGCATGGATGAGAGTGAGAGAGCACAGTACACAAGTCATACGCAAGGGAATGTATGAGTAATTAATGTACAATTTCTGATTTTCATTCAAACATTATAATTCAACCATAAAACAAAAACAAAATTGCAGTAGCAAATGGTGGGTCCAGATGAGCTCAGAGTTCGTTAAAGAACTCACATGAACACCGTTTTCATCCACTTCCCCATCCTATCACCACTTTTTCTCCTCTCTTAATTGCATTCAAATTTTATGTTTACTTTTTCATACATCACAAACATACAAATAATCTTTTCAAATTTCTCTAAATTAATTTATTTAATAATAAATTAATAAAATCCAGGTGCAAGTTTCATATTTTTTCGCATAAAAAATAATTAATTACAGCGTTTCTAATTAATAGTCAACTAGTTTAAATTAAGTTCATGGTTTAGTAATCTTCTTATGTTCTAAGAAAACACAAATATACATTAAAATTCAAAAAAATCTCAACTTATATGCCTAGTACTAACTATTTGTTGAAATGGAGACTAGTTCAGAAGTTCTAAATCGTGATTCTAAACATATTCAAATTCTTTAAGATATTGAAAATTTTTGGTGTCTTATTTAGTTGCAAACTAACAAAGTAACCTTTTTTTTTTCTCAAATGTCATTTTGGCCCAAAGACTTCAAAATATAAAAAGGAAAATGATTTTTTATAACTCTAGAGTTGTATACGATGATGAATTTAGATAAATTATATATAATAAAAATTAAATTTTAATTAAATAATATGAAAAAATATTAAAATAATAATATTAAGATTATAACGTGCTTGTATAAAAAAAAATTATGAATTTATAATTATCCATAAAAATATAAAATTTTAGAAAAAAAATGTAGAGGGTATATCTGTCTAAAAGAAAAGAAGCAATAGTAAAGTAAGGCTCAAAGATAAATAAGAGTCACGTCAGCGAACGTGTTATTGGATTTGACGTTCACTATTCATCTGATTTTCATGAATGAAGACGAAGAAGAGGAACACGAACACGAACCTCCTTCTGCTTCCTTCCACTAGGAAACGCTCCCAAAAAACCAGTCACACAAAGCAAAGCCCAAAGCCCAAATCAAAAGAAAACTAACCGTCATGGCTTCAGAAGCACAGCTTCGGCAGCTAGGTCTAACCCTAGAGGAATTCACGGAACTGGAGACAACCATCAACGCGCACCACAAGTTCGCGCCATCCCCCAAAATCTGCACCTCGATCATAGCGCAACGTATCGAGGCTCCGGCGCACACGGTGTGGCCCCTGGTTCGAAGCTTCGATAATCCGCAGAAGTACAAGCACTTCATCAAGAGCTGCAACATGCGCTCAGGCGACGGCAGCGTCGGCAGCATCCGGGAGGTCACCGTCGTTTCGGGCCTCCCTGCGTCCACCAGCACCGAGCGCCTCGAGATTCTCGACGACGACAACCACCTGCTCAGCTTCCGCGTGGTCGGCGGCGAGCACAGGCTCCATAACTACCGCTCCGTGACGTCCGTGAACGAGTTCAACAGGAACGGTAAGATTTACACCGTTGTGTTGGAATCCTACGTCGTGGACATTCCCGAAGGGAACACTGGAGTGGATACGAAGATGTTTGTGGACACTGTGGTGAAGCTTAACCTTCAGAAACTCGGGGAGGTTGCTATGGCTACCACTCTGCACTGAGCTCAACCACTCTCACACTACCTTCATTTCATTTCTTCCTCACTCCTATTAATTACTATATATTACTATTATTTGCTTAATTACTCCTGCATGCTTTTCATTGTTAATGAATACTTTAATTGTATCCCTCTCCTCATTTATATAAATCAAATGCATATTTATCTGTTAAGTACGCAGTTTTGGAATACACCATGAACAACAACATCTTCACAGTGACTAGAACTAGAATTCAATTTTCAAATCAAATTTTGCGCTCAAGTTTTGTAAATGAAAAAATATAATTGAAGGAGAAAGCATCAACACAAATTCAAGTAATAGTCATTGCCACAAAATGAACTCAATGAAATAGGAAACAGTGCTATTTTTCTGTTAACTCTTTAGGAAATACAGCAATACATACTTTATTTCTTTGTTTTGATGCTAGGTAGACAAAATTAATTTGAAGGCATTAAATTAAACATGATTAAAATGAGTGTTGATCTTGGTGAGTTACAATAAGAATAATTGATTTTGGTATTGGTCAAATGGTAGTTAACCATTTCGGGATTATTATTGTTAGGCCCTTTAAATAGAAATAGGAAGTGAATTGCGTGCAGTTTGGTGTGTTACGTTATAGCCTCCAAGATCCTATACTAATTTGGTATTCCGGCTGGAAGTTTAGAAAGAAGAAATAGAACATAAGAAAGAAAGAAAGATTACGTTTGGGAAAAGGTCAAATATATAAGGTTATAAGATTAGGGTGAAGCTTAAAGAGATGGATGTTTGACATTAATTGGCAACGCTTATTAATATGATTTAACATTTGCGTGCATTATTGGGATGGATTATTGCGTTGCAACTTGCCAGTTTCTTGCTGCCTTTCGTGTACTCAAAGTCTCAAATACAAACACAACACTTCTCATCATTATAACGTTCTAAATTAATTTGTCTTTAAGCTCAATTAAGACATTTAATTTCATTTCATTTAATTTCATTTCAAACACACTGTAGTGTTATGTTATTTTAATGTAAAAATAAATAAATAAATACGAGCATTGGTATCATTATATTTAAAAGAAACAGGTCAAGAAGCATTTGCTATGCTAATTAATCGTATGTTTTAAATTAATTTCATTTATAAATGTCGATTTATTTAATAAATGATTTTTACTCTTTTTTTTTCCTTAATCGTTAAACGAGATTGATCTGGTGTTTAAGAAGAAAAAGGTAAAAGGTTGTTGAGGTTAAAATAAAACCTTATTTTGCGGTTGATGTGTTAACCCCGAATTGAAGGGCAAGAACAAAAAGTTACAAAATCTTGTGATGATCGCTTGTGACAAACCTTGAGGAACATGTGACTGTGAAGGCTCATCCTCGTAAAACTGCCTCGCTGGATTATTTTATTTACTTCTAAATTTATTTATTTTTATTAATTTTCTACTTAAAGTTCCAGGGACACAAATAATTTCCATTAATGAATTTCGCATTTTTGTTGTTTTTTTAAAATCTATATTCACTAATATGAATTTCTTCGTTCACTTCGACAATATGTTTTTTCCTTCGCAATTATGAAAAGCGTATGAAATTAATGTGAAACTATCTTATAAAAAAATAAAAATTATATCTGATTTATGCTTACAAAATTCGTGAAAATAATCATTAAAAAATATAGGTTATATTTCTAAATATAATTACAAAACAACAAAAACAACTATATCCAGATAAAACTGAAAATAGTGATTGCGATATATAAACACGTGATTAGTGGTTGATTAGTGTTAACTCTACGTAATTCATACAAACCACTATTGAGCTATAAATGGACTGAGTGCTGTGTGTAGATATTTTGCAGTCTCGCTCAAATTTTATGTTTGACTCTTAATAATTACATTTTAAAAATTTCAACATAAATTTATTAATTATTCAATTTTATTTTATAATCAATTATTTTCAATATCACTTTAAGTTTTTCCATTTAATTACTGAAACATATTTAATCACAGATAGAGTTAAAAAATAACCTTACTATATTACCATTAATTGGCCTAATAGTTTACTTTATTTTCTCCAAAAAAATTGTTTGATTGGTATTTCTTTTGTACCTTCCGTTCTTAAAACAAAAATCAAGATAAATATCAAATTAATACTTGCCAAAACTTAAAACTGTTTTAAGATTAATACATTTTTTCGAATTCGTCATCTTCTATTTGTTACTTTTTGGATTTAAAAAAAAATTAAAAAGTGATTTCATATACTAAGATTGTTCAAACAAGCTCTCAAAAAAGATTATATATATTTTAAAAAAAGAGTCAAAAGCGTTAATCCCCTCAACTAAAACGTGTGAATTGTGATCTTATCACTTGCTATCATTTTCATAAATAAAAACATATTATCTCTGTAGACCTTTTTTTATGCAATCTAAACTTTATACGCCTTCATCATTTTTTGGGGTTCAATGTAAATTTTAAAAAATCCTGTAATCTTAAATGACTAATATAACCTTTTAAATACTATAATTCTATATACATGTTTTATACTGCAAAATTTTACTAACATATTAGCTGCAAATAATATAATAAATTTCATTACATGATAATTTTAAACTTTAAAATGAGGAGAAAACCTTAAAATGTCTGGGAACCGAAACTGTCAGTCTTAGGTAGTCCGGACTAGAACTGTGTAACGTTCTAGACGACCTCACAGGCCGAATGGTGAAAATGGGTAAATAAATATGTTGATTTTCTCTAAAAAAAATATTTTGTTTGTAAAATTATTTCTCATCTTCATGTTTATTTTTCTAATTTAAGAATTAGAATTATTTCTTCATTATATCATTAAATTAAAAAAATAAAATGAAGTAACTTATTTAAAAATCGGTGTATGAGTAATTGGAACTCTTGTAGTATACATATATATAATACACGGTATCTTCTTTGAAAAGTAGGGTAAATTAGTTCTGTAGGAAGTTCAGTCAAGTTGAAAAAGAGTAAAAAGATGGGTTGAGATAAAACTAGACTGTTTCTTCCTGCACCTCCATACCTTCTTCTCTCACCTCCATAAATTTTCAAATTTCCAAAAATATCCCTTTATAATATTCTAGATTTGTAATTAGCTACCGGATTACATAATCCGGAAACCATTTTTTAGATGCATGATTATTCTCCGGATTGCATAATCCAGAAGTCTCATTTAACTTTTGGATTATGTAATCCGGAAGTCTTTTTTCAAATGAGTTTCCGAATTACATAATCTGGAAACTAATCTATGGGGGTGACACAGGAAGGACAAAAATGTATTTTCATGTTGTGTATGGAGGTGCCAGAAGAAGATATGGAGGTGCCAGAAGAAGATATGGAGGTGCAGGAAGAAACAGTCTAAAACTATTATGGTAAAATGAGTTTGGCCCAGACCAATTTCTTCTGCAATTTCATATGTTTTTCTGCTACTCTCATATAAAACGTGAAAATACATTTTTATTCTTCTTGTGTCACTCCTATAGAGTAGCTTTCGGATTATGTAATCCGGACACGCATTTGAAAAAAGACTTTCGTATTACATAATCCAAAAGCTAAAAAAGACTTCCAGATTATGTAATTCAGAAACTAATCATGCATCTGAAAAAAGACTTCCAGATTATATAATCTGGGAACTAATTACGAATTTGATAAAAGACTTCTAGATTGTGTAATCTGAAATATTAAAGAGTGATATTTTTGGAAATACGAAAATTTATGGACATGAGAGAAGAACATATGGAGGTGCAGGAAGAAATAGTCTTCTTGGATTTGTACACCATAGGCAGGCCCGTGACTTTACGAGTTTTTTTACTTTCCTAGAATAGGCAACTTATTAAAGAATAATTATGCGGATTTTGCTTTCTCTATCCAATAAATTTGAATATTGATTTGGGTTTCCAAAATACCTTCCTATATTAGGTTTTCTGAAACAGCTTTCCATAATAATTCTTTTAGAATATGTTTTTAGATTTTTTTTTCTGGATTTTTTTTTCTAAACTATGTTTTTGGATTTTTTTTTCATAATTTTTTTCTTAAATGTATTATATGTATTCTAAATTTGTCTTTTTAAAATAAGATTTTGATTTTTCAATTATATTACAATTTTTTTTTAAAATATAAAATATCTATTTTGAATTTTCTTTTTTAAAATATATTTTTCAATTTTGAATTTTCAATTCTGGAAGGAAGAGTAATTCTGGAATTTCAAAAATTAATAGATGCAAGTTTGAATTGATTAGGTGCAATAAGCAAAAGCCAACAATTTTAACTAATGAGCCCACTGGGAAGAATCAAAAGGCCCAAATCGTAGATATGGCCTTGTCATTCTGGCCTAGTTGATGGGCTTATATATACGGTTGCAAAAGAGCCATAGTTGATGGGCTTATATATGTCTCAAATAAAATTTATTATAAAAAATAAAGTTAGTAAAATATTATATTTAAATTGATATTTTTATTTTAAAAAATAAATTATTTATTTTTCAATATTAAAAAAAGATAAATAACATTATCAAGTTATTTGTACTAATTTGATTCATAAAAATATAAGTTGATAATTATTAAATTATTTATTTGAATAATAAAAAATATGAATAAAATAAAATTAAAAAATATTTAAAAAATATATTTACTTTTATTATTAATTTAAGAAAAATAATTTTTTATTTTTTAAAAATTTTAGTTGTTATTTCGGAAGTCACAAAATTCAACGAATTAACTATGTATAAAAATGAAATACAAAACTAAAAAAAGAAAAAATTTTACAGTAAGATCGTAAATAAAAAAAAAAAGTTGTTTTGTAAACTCTTTCACACACTTAAATACACATTAAACTACTATTGAAAAAAAAAAGGAAAATATTACGGTAGGAAAAGGAGTATAAGCTACAAGTTAATGCAACTGAAAATTTATTTAAAAAATGTTAAATTATGATTCATTTTAAAAAATTAAAAACAACTTTTTACGAAATAATATGAAAGTGACGGAGAAATGTATGAAGATTTTGAGAATTTGGCATTACTCAGTCACGTGAAGTGAGAATTCTGCGGTACTCGCCAACCAATCAAGTACCCAATAACTTAGTTGACCAGAACTCCCAAAATAGGAAATATAAAACAAAAAAATAATTGTAGGACATGAATTCATAGTATTTCTCTTTCACATATTCTTCACGTAATAATAACAACTGTGCAACATAAAAATATCATAGAAAAATTGAAAATACTTTTAGAAAATAATGCTAAAAGAGTAACATAAAAAATTAGGATTTAACAAAGTATACTTATTTTCTCTTGCAAAAGTTTTTCTAATAAAATTATTATTTTTTTAGCTAAAACTAATTTGATAAACATTCTCTTATATATTTTATATAATTTTTAATCTATGTATATTAATTTTAGTTTATAAAAAAGCATTTTATTGTTTTTGTCAAAATGTTTTTCAGTAAACTTATTCAAACATATCTAACAGTGATATAAGATCTTTTTGGATGGGACTCTACATAAATTTACTCTAAAGAAAAATATATATAAATTAACTTATTCCTTAGATTTAGTTTAATGAGTTTATTTGTATGAATTTTTCATATGATTTATTTAATTTTTTATTTTTAACTTGCAGATAATACATAAGATAATATTATTTTCCTGTTCTTTCTTCTTTAAATAATTTATGGAAAAACTTGTATAAATAAAATAGTTTCAGAACTGAAAAGAGAAAAAAAATATTTCAAGTAAATCAACAAAGGTAAAAATGAAAAAGAAAAGTATAGCTTATGAGCTAATTAATTGTAGTAGTTTGTAAAATAAGTTAAAAAAACCCTGGAAACAAACTCACAAAAATGCTTAATAGTTAAAACACAACTTAACTAATATTTTAATAAGAAAATTTATCCATTTTGGTAATTATGAAGTAAAATTGCACTATTGTGAATTATATAATACTAAAGAGTGTAAAGATATAGTTTTGAACACAGAAAAAAAGTGGATGTGTATTATTTTGACAGTTTGCATTTACATGATGAATATAGAGAGAATCTGTTGGTGTAGGTATGGTAATTACCCGATATGCAAAGTTATAATTGTGTATGAAGGAAGGGTTTGGTGATGCAAAGATAGAAATGTGTTAAATGGTAGTAAATAAGAGTAGCAGTAAATGAAGAGTTGGTAGAGGTTGATTCGGTTCCACAGTATAATCCACTTATCGGAAATAACAACAATAAATTCATGTAAAAGTGGTAGGATCATCCTAGCTACCAAAAACTGTCGTCATTAGTTGGTTTGCTTACATCACTCCTTCAATCTCCTCTCCTGTGTCTGGCCACCACAAAACCAAGAAAGGACACTGCCATGAGACTAAAACAACAGTGTTTCACTTTCTCTGTCCCTCTCTTTTCATTTGCCTTGTGCGTTTAGTTGTTACATTCTGAAGGAAAAGCTTGCAACCCCATTTCTTTATTTACTCTCCTTTCTCCTCACATTAGCCCTCTCCTATTAAAATAGCTAAAAAGCAAAGGCCTTTCTCTGAAAATGTTTCTGAGGTTACCTGCCATGAACAGGAGTTTCAACAGAGAAAATCCAGATATTTTGATTATGATGATTGCAGGGCAACAGATAATAAGGGGTGTTGAGGAGGACAAAAGAGATCAGAGAGAGCCAAGACATGGGCCCAGTAAAGCCTGCAACACAAATGAGTGCCACTGCACCAAACACTAATGTGTTCCCTCTTCTCCTCCCTCTCCCTCTCCCTCTCCTCTCCTTTCTTTGTTTTACTCTTTTCTGCCTCTTTACCTTTCCCTCTTAATTTATGGCTTTTCTTATTTTTTTCTATTCATCCTCAACACCCCACTCCCTTTTTTATTCTCTTTTCGACTTTGACACTTTCTTTTCCTTTCCATGCTCTTCTTCTTCAACTTCTTGTCTCTAATGTGCAAGACTAGAGGAAAGCTTGATGGGGTCTAAGGAAACGATACTCGTGTTTTGAGGTTTGGATGCTTGAAGAAAAAGATATTTCTGTTCATGCAAAAGAAAAGACACAAACACAACTTTCGTGTTGGTCTTTTTTTTGGCATGGCATAAGCGAGTTTGGAAATGCCTTGGCTTCTTTTCCTTTCTTTTAAACAAATAGCCTTGTTACTTGCCACTGCGATTCTTTTTCATTTTCCTTTCACATTCTTGTAGGTCCTCCAAATACAACAGCAAGGAGTTGTTAAATGTTACTCCTTTGCGGATTAAGTGAAGGTCGGTTGTGCTAGCTCCCATCATTCTGGCTTCATACTTGAGATCATTTGTCTGTTAGTTGATATTTTTATAATTAATCTAAAAGCATTCTTTGATTAACTATCTCCTTTCTTCTTTCCGCGTAAAATCTATTTTGAATTTTGAAGGGAGGCTGAATCAAGTCACATTCTGCATAATTATTTATCCTTTTGCTTCTTTTCTCATTTCAAATTTGTTTTCTAGTTTATGGCGGGGATGTTTCTTGTTGCGTAGGTCTATTTTCTTTTCTCTCAACTATTGTGGGATCATTACGCTCTCAAGGTAAACCTTTTCTGGAAGACAACTGCTAAATCAAGAGCCTTGTTATTATTTGATGGAGAGAGATATATACATTGCTCCACTAGACATTTCTGGCCGAGGTGCTACAGTAATAGATGAAATTTCCCAACATTCCACCTCAAATCCTCTCATTCAGTGCTATTCACTTGACCTTAACAACCAATCTCACGTCATGAATGGAATTTCAATGCTTTCTGGAGAGCAAGTTGAACCTATTAGTAATGTCCATGCTGATGCTTGCTTCATTAATCCATCAATTATTGCTGACTCTAGTCCATTAGTTACATCACGAAGAAAGAGTATTGTGGGAGATGCCTCAAATCCCATGGAGAACACTGAGTTTCTGGAGCATTTAGTTGGAGGAGTGCCACTCACTCCTGCTTCGCTTGCTGCCATTCTTGCTGCTAGAATTGGTCTTGAAGAAAATTTGGAGAATTCAGCAGCCCTGCCTCCCTCAATCTGCTCCACGGGGGCACTAGAGGTATTCTTCAACAATTTGCAAGGTACTTCAAACCCTTTGTCTGCAACTTTTGAGGACTGTGATTACAATGAAGTTCCTAGTAAGTGGAATGCTAACAAATTTCATAAAGCTCCAGAGATTGGTGGAACTTGTCAGCCTTATTCTTCTATAGCAAATCTGGATCCAAATGAATGGGCAACATCAAACGTTGCAAACATGGCCAGTTATGCTTACTGTTCCTCTAACTTTAGTAAAGAACTTTCTCTAAGTCTTGCAACATCTACAACCGCAGGACAGTGCTCAGAGGTGACTTGCTCTAATATGACCCCTTGCATGAATGGAACCATTTCCTGCAGCAGTAGTAGACAACTTTCTATGAATTTGGGTGGTAATAAATATGTACAATTTTCACCAGAAGTACTGGAATCGAGATACCTTCTTGGGATTCAAGAGATACTTGCTCAAATTGCACGATATTCATTTGAAAATCTGAAACAATTAAATTATTCAGCACCTGGTAATAGAGCAGGTGGAAACAGGTCAGCTTCAGCCTTTCCACCCATGAGAAATATCTTGACAGATCACAATGCAAATTCTATTTACGAATCTCATGCAGAGTCTCCACTGCAAAGGCGGGTTGCTGAATCGAAGAAAGCCCAGCTGCTGACACTTCTACAACTGGTAGGACACTACATCATAAATTAATTCTTTTGATGTTCATATTAATTATGGTCATGGACAGAATCATGTTAGCATTACATTGCACATTGTCTACATTCAGATTCATGGATGGTAGATAAATAGCTAAAATTGGTTCGTAAGAATGGTCTGAAAAACGGATAAGTAGAGCAGTTTTAAGAGTAGAACATGCAAGTTTTCATCATGAAATCTTGTCATACAACTAACTGGCAATCTCTTTCTTAATCAGGTGGACAATCGATACAGCCAGTGTTTGGATGAGATACATACTGTTATATCTGCATTTCATGCAGCTACCGAGCTGGACCCACAAATACATGCACATTTTGCTCTTCAAACCATCTCTGTCCTTTACAAGGACTTACGGGAGAAGATTAGCAACTACATTCTTGCCATGGGATCAAGTTTCAACAAATCGTGTGCGGAAGAGAATGAATGGTCTATTGAAACTTCATTCCTTCAAAAGCAATGGGCTCTCCAGCAGTTGAAAAGAAAAGATCAGCTGTGGAGGCCCCAGAGAGGCTTGCCAGAAAGATCTGTCTCGGTTCTACGGGCATGGATGTTTCAGAATTTCTTACACCCGTGAGTTTCAAATATGCAATATACCTGTCTCTTGGAATGGATTTATACTTCAATCATCAGAATTTTATCCATGAATTGAATTTAAAGAATATATATAAAGAAAGTATTTATTTAGTAATTGATGGATTTCAGGTATCCCAAAGATGCAGAGAAGCATTTACTTGCAGTAAAAAGTGGGTTGACAAGAAGTCAGGTATTATCTACTACTCTTGCTTGTTTGTTACTTTGTTTAAAGGGGAACAATCTGACTTACTTGCTTGGTTGTGTCTTCAAACTCAGGTATCCAACTGGTTTATAAATGCTCGTGTGCGGCTGTGGAAACCTATGATTGAAGAGATGTATGCTGAAATGAACAAAAGAAAAGCTTGTCGAAATGAAGAAGGAATCCAGAATAACCATGGAAACAGGATAGGCATGGGTAATCAAAGGTTTAATGTTAACTAAAGGTGTACAAAGTCGCATAAACGATATAACGCACCCTTTTCTTTATTCAAATAGAAAATAGAACTGAGGTCAAAATCTGCGCTTATTGCTTTGCATGGTAGGTAGGGTATATTATTGATGAGGATGTCCATGAAGAAAATATAATCTTAGTAAATTTCACGACATTTATCTCGTCTTATTTTGGCTTGATTTCTTCTTCTCCCATGGCAATGCACCAGTAAAGGGGTGAAGCTATGAAAGAGGTTAAGGTTCTTAAGAAGGCAAACATGGAAAGAGGCTCATGTTAAGGCAAAGTAAAGAGGTAGCACTTCTTAAGAAAGATAAATCCTAGACAGATACAAGTACCGTATTGACGTCATTAGTCATGCCATGGAGGTTTAGACATACTTGCAAGAAATATTAAGTTCGTCATTATAGAAAAAACGATTACATATACTTTCAATGTTTTACCAATTAATTTCTTAACAGCTTTAACAAGTAAAGAAAATCCCAATGTTGCTTTCATTATTTCACTTCAGCTTTTCAGGGTCGGGAATCTCATGACGATAAATAAACTATGAAAGTATCAACAGGTAGATACCGACATGGTGTGAGATTACATGGTGTGCCCACCGCGTTAGCTTTACAGTTGTAACAAAAACTATCATTTTTTTTATTTATTTGTCCGAAAATAACAATTTTGAAGCCTTAGCAACGATTCAAACTCGCTAACTTATGTCTATGATTACAAATAAAAGAATGACTATAGCTGCTTTCAACAAAACTCTTTCCCCTTTTTTTCCTCTGTTGATTCTTTCTTCGTGTCCCTCTATCTACAATGACATCTCTCCCTTCACCAGATTTTGACAACACAAAGAACTATAAACTTGTGCAACAATCAAAATACAAATAAGTGGCAAGCTTTATTCATCTACGACTACTACCGTACTACATCTCCACGGAAATTCGTGTTTTTATTGGTTTCAATTTCAAACCCATGCTCTCTGGGGAGTAAAGCTCAGGAGAAATGCAAGAGGGACTCAGGGGACTTCTTGGGCTGACACTCAACTTAGATGGTCTGTACAAGCCATATCCCATGAGAAAGTACTCCAACGGTATTAACATGGCATGAGGTTGCTCCTCTGTTACCATTGACCCGCACGCTTGAACCTGCACTTCCGCCAACAATAGCTATCAAATCTAGTTCTTTTTTTATTGGTACACAATTTCTTCTCGCATAATAAAATGGACTTGAACTGTCTTACGCACCTCGACTAAGGCACTGAATCGTCTATCCAACTTAGATGTCATGTGGAGAGCCTCGGAGTGAAAAGGAGACATATCCCCGACAAAAATTAGTGAACGACAATGTAATTTTCTCAATCCTTCACTGATGTCATGTCTCCTGCAAAATGCAAATACAAAGTTATGGCCACATTGCGGTTTCATAATATGTGGAACTACAGCATCACCAAATGCATTTATGCATGAAAAGGGGTAAATTAACAACGAGTGCATGTATAGTTAAATTCTGAGTCTCCGACTGTTGTCGAAAGTTTAGCAATAATTGATATCATGCAGAGCGGAACTCCACTCCTACCCCCACCACCACCCAACACATACACATGTATAATATAATAGGTTGCCACTTTCTAGTTGAATGAAAACCAGTATTTTGAAGTGTTATCTTACCCATTAATTGCTTCAAGGAACCGCCACACATTCAAACTCTGCCTCTCATCCAATGACTGTCAATAAATATTTAAAAGAGAGTCAGACGAGTGCTCAGTTTTAAATTGCCAGCTAACCCATTCAATACACGGAAGCGTAAGATAAATTGGGCTAACCCTTTGGCATGCTTGAACTATATCTGACACTGGCAAATAATCACTGCCTCGAACCTCCTATCATCACCAATAAAGTTAATGACTCAACCTCACATACTGAAGGAAGGGGAAATTTTTCTTTTGCAGGAATAGGCATACCTTGCTAAAGTATCGCTTTAGCAATATTTCTTTAACCACCCCACACATGCCATAAAAGTAGAGTAAATTTGACATGACCTGCAATTATTAGTCTTTAGTAAAAGGTGATATGTATTCTCATAATAAGTAGACAAAGCCTCCTAGGTTTAGAAAAAGAACCTTATTGTACAACCATTCAGTCCAAGATGGTGGTTTACATAAAGGAGAAACAAGTATCAAACCAAGAACACGATGTCTATATTTCATCTGTTGTTAAAGTAAGAAATATCTGTCAGATCCATTCTGCCATTTAAGAATGGTAAAAGGAAGTAGAGAGACAGTGCGACATATACGAGGACTCACAGCAAATAAGGTAAGAATATAAGCCCCAGCAGTTACTCCCATACACATCACTGCACTATGACTGCAAAGGAGAGAGGGGGAGGATATTAGATTGCCTTCTCAAGATCAAGGAGACGCAATCAGTTGCACAAGTTATAAACCCGTCACTTTTAATGCACAACGGAAGGATGTTTCAGTTGCAAATAAAAGATAAACAAGCAAATATTTCAAATTGAAGCCAAATTGAAATTTATCTAACATTATCATTTGATGCTACATAGGGGGAGTGGTGAGGAAAAGGATGGACCTAGGGAATAAGACCCTTGTTTAGGAGTTAAAAATTCCTGAGACTAAGAGATTGCGAAGGGAACAACACAGTTTCTATACTGAATATGTGTCATTCACTATAGCACCCCATAAACTTGGTTACATGAAAATAAAGGTTTTACTGAAATTTTAGATTTTCAACAATAGGGAACGAAACTTTTTCTATTTCATACTTCATTTCATACTTTATCTTTCCATTTGATTCCACTCCACTATCTCTAAAACTTTCTACCATGAACTAAATGGAAAGAAATTGATGAGTGAGCTGGAATATACCCAAAATAATTGAGAACTTCAGCTATTTGATCAGCTAAGTCATCAGCAGAAAGAATTGGACCGTCTGGATAAATGGCATCAGCTCCCAACTGCAATAATTCACGAAAAGGTACAAAAATGATAAGGAGCGAAATAAATAAATAAAATATTTAAAAATGTTACAAGAAATAAAGTTAGAGACCTCATGCCCAGGTGGACTAATATGATAGATGCAGAAATTATGAAGCAGTAGCGAACAGGCTTCTGGACAAAATAACAACCCTTGAAAGCAGGAGACATCTGATGAAACCACATGCACGAAAGCAAATGGTTAGAGTGTGGTTTTTCAACCAAAACAAACAGTTGTTTGGACTAACTTCTTCATAAGCACTTCTAAAAGAAAAAAATAAGAAAATTAAATTAGTTTATGTATAAATTAAAATTAGTTTACTGCATAAGTTAATTTGTAAAAACTCTTTTATATAGCTTCTATAAATTTTTGTTTTTAACTAGTGTATAAGCTAATTTTAGCGTATAAAGAAATTCATTATCTTTTTCTTCTTATTTTTCTCTTCTAGAAGTGTTTATGGAAAAAACTAGAGGCTCAATGTTAACAAAGTCATAAAACATCACTTTATATTACGACATTTTGTGTATACAACTTTATTTTTATTTATTTTATAACCATTGTATTGGTAAATCATGGGCCCCTTACTTACTGAACACAAACCACTGTCACTTATGCGGTTTCATAGAACCTTTTAAGAGAAAACTTGTTAACCCATAATTTAATTACACAAAACCACCATTATTTCAATACTACATCGTTGAATCTCTACTTGAATGTCACGAGACAACGTTGTCAACTTATTCATTAAAACAAATCTAGAAATGAGAATAATTTTTTTGGTTAAAAAAATATTTTGACTTCTGCGGATACATACATAACCACACCAATTAAGAAATTGAAAGATAAAATTTATTGTAAATCACGTGGGAACACATTAAAGAATCATAAAGAAATGCACTTTAATGCATCTTAATGAAAAATACTTTTAATTCCTTAATCAGTGCCTTAGGATACTAGTTAGCATTTATGTGTGTGTATATATTATACGCAAGACGAAGACGAATTAATTTAATCTAAGAAGACCGTGATTACCTTCTATTTTCTTTAATCTGATATTTCAAGTTATATGAAATAATTGGATTAAGAAAACAAAAAAGGGTTGAGATGAGTAGTAACTCTTTCAAAGTTACTCATAACTTAACCCCCTATATATATATACACACATACGTATAAAGGACAATGTTAACTACAACTACACAAGTTAAAAAAAAAAATAAACTAAGCAGTAATATCAAATAAATCATTTATTATATTAAAAACACAATATCATGTAATAGATGTTTCTTTGGTAATTATAACCATGTAATAAAGTATATTAAAACGGCGTTAATCATGGCCTAAGAGTACTCATTAGCTAGAATCATCATATGGAAAAAGTAAAATCCATGATACTTACAATTTAAAGCCAAATCAGGATACGTGATCAGCGCTGGCTTGTCCTGGTCCCCATAAACAGAAACAGAGACACTGCCATAACGAGTTCTTACAACATGTTCCTGCAAAAACACCTCAGTAGCTCATTAATTAGGAACAGCGCATAAAAATAGCTAAAACAGACAATAAAATCGCATAAGAATATGATAAAAACACCTCCTTCATGTTTTAACAGCAAGAAAAAGGGGGCAAAAAATATGAATGTAAGGTTTCAGCATAGGCAACAGAAGCGTGTAAATAATCCGGTCTGTCGGGGGTTCGTTCACGGAAAAAAAAGGATAAAAAAACCAACAAAAAATTCAAATCTTTGAAGTCTGGTACTGCAAGTTAAGAGGATAAAAAAAAAATTCAATCTGCACCTGCCAGAATCCTACCGGTGATAGCGATTAAGACAATTAAAAAAATAAAAATAAAATCCAGTTTATTTAATCCGTGGAATCAAGAAACCAAAAAAATTCCTTCATTCACTATCTCGAAAGGCTTTAAAAAACAGAAACTAAAGTAAGCGTATAATCCTGTAAAGAATTCAGAAAGTTTTTGAAGCAATGCAAGAACATTATGAAACGCAAACGAAGAACGCGGTTGTTGATTAATGAAGCGAGGAGGAAATAGAATGAGTTAAAAAAAAAGTGAGAATGAAAAGACGAATTGAGTTAAACTGGGTGCGATGAAATGAAATGGTTGTTCGTGAGTGTTAGTGAAAGTTAGTTACCTCGGGTGGAAGAGAAATGGCTTCGAAGTCCACCGACACCGAATCCGCCATTTCGCTCTCAATAGCGTTGTGAATGTGTAACCACTCACACTCCATTCCCGTCTTTCCCCTGATTCTTGGTTTTATAGTTAGTTCTCAGCGCTGGCATGCGTCAATTTTCTCTCTCTCCATTTTGTGCTTGTCTCGCACGAGTCACCGACGCTCATCCCCGTGCCAAATTCAATTCAAGCCACACCAGCGCTCCGCATTAACACTCCCTTACTTAACCCCACACCCTGCTTCGCTTAACCATGGTTCCCAAGCCGACACTTTTTCCTTCACATTTTTTCTCCCTCCCTTTTTTAAAATTAATAACTAACATATTTCCTTTTCATTAAAATTGCCACTGTCACCTCACACGGACCCCCTTTTCCATTTTTAATTTCCTCTTTCCGTCTTTCATCACAGCCTTTAAATTATTTCTCTTTTCAAATTAAAATCTCCAATTATTCATAAATGGATATTTTCAAATATAAAAGTAAAAGTTTGAAAAAATTTGCTAAGCATGTTTATAAAATAATATATAGCTAAATTTAAAAAAAAAATTGTTTTAAGTGAATTTTGTTACAAAAATAAACATACAATTCATTATTAGTTTTTCGTCACGTGTCAAATTTTATAAATTAAATGTGATTTTCACAAACATCTTATAAATAAAGATGTTATAAATTTGTAAGAATGAAAAGAAATATAAAAAATACTTAAATTAAATGATAATTTTAAAAAATAAAAATAGCTGAATGTAAATTATTGGAGTATAAAGGTTGTGATTGAGAATAAATGTACTAACCTAACTATTTTGTCTTAATATTTAGGTAGATGTTTACCTGTTCCAACATTATTATATAATAGAAAACACAAATTCTAGCTAATTATAATTTTCATTCCACATTTGTTGTTGAAAGTTTGATAATTGGTCCACTGTTGGTTATTTGTATTTAATCTTTACTACCAGCGACATTCTAATCTTCATATAGATAAGTTAAATTCTTATAGGTAAATGAGAGGACAAATTGATTAAGTTCTTCTTATAAAAATATAATATTTATCTTAAAATTAGTTTATATTATTTTTAACCGATGTTATAACTTTTATGATTACTCATTCTCTTTTGACAATTTTCGATATTTAATTTATAAAAAATATTTTACAGAAGAATGAGTTTAAAACCTCAATTAAGAGTTCTTTTTCATGATTTGGAAATCTATAAGAAAAATACGATCAATTTTATGATTAAAATTAATTTATGCACTAAAATAATAATAATAATAATAATAATGTATTTTAATTAAAAAATGGTTTCAGTATTTCTAATAATAGCCCAACGGATGCTTCATGTTATATGCTTTGTAGCTGTATGTTAGACTTAATTCATGAATTTAATAATATGGTCATAATGTATATCTTTGCAATATTCCAAAAATGTTAGAGGATTGTCTTTATTTCAATAACTATATATATTATAAAAGTATTTTTTTATTTAAACAAAATAAACTATCTTAAAGCAACATTTAAAATATTAATTTTGAAGATACATCATTTTCCAAAAGTTTTTCAACACAATTTTTTAGTATTATATCTAAAAATATCAAAACATAAGTCAAATAATTATTAAAAGATTTTAAAGTGCCTTTTTCATAATCCACATCTATAATACATTTAGGTTTGTAGTGCTAAAGAAATATAATATGTCAAGTAGACACAATTTTTTATTTTCATGATTTACATATTCTTTTATTTTTATGTCAAATAAAATTATTTTTTATTGTGAATAATAAAGAATAATTTGTATTTCTTCAATTTATTTAATCAATGTAAATATTTGTAATCAACTTAAAATATATTGAAATATTTATAAACTATTACTAGAATAATAATATACTAATTAAATATATTTTTATACTTTTCAATATTTAATTTTTTGGATGTATTTTTTAATGTTTATTATTAAATTATTAATTAAACCAAAATTCAAATAAGAAGTTTATTAAAGCAGAAGATCTTAATTTCTTTTGCATATTGTATCCAGTTAACAATCACATATTTAATTATTTATTAAAATTTTATTGACTAACTTAAATGTCATTATTTTTATATTAATAAAAAAGGTTATACATTAGTTATAATATGAAAATAAGTTGTCAAGTTCATAAAAATAGAAGATTTGTGAGAGTTAAAATATATGCAGTCCACATGAAATAAGAAATGTGTTATATTATATTAATTTGTAATGGTATTAAATATTTTTTTAGTTTTTAAAAATGGGAACATTATATTTTTTATCCAACAATTGTATATCTTTATTTTATAGTTTTTCAAAATTGTGTAATGTTATCTATAGTTATTAAAGTTAGATATAATGTTAGTACCTTTCATGGTATTGGAAATGATTGCCTAACTAATATTTGTTATATAATTTTATTGAACAACATATTATTATTTAAAGCATATTAAAGACTGGATTATGTTTTTAATCTTTAAAATTGGAGTATTGTTTCTTTTAATTTTGTAATTAAAATTTATTTTTTTAGTTCTCTAATTGTACAACATATTATCTTCGTATTTAGGGTTAGATGATTTAGTGACCCCTTTTTTTATGTCATAATTTTATTTAAATTATCAATTAACTCGTACATTTCATAGCATTTTTTACTTCAATATCACATTTCAAAATTGTAGTTAAGCATGCAATAACCTCACTGCGAACCAAAATATATAATATTTATGTTTTATAATGAAACTCTATCGTGTTACTTCATGACACTCTTTCTTCATGTTCTCTATAAAGTGAAGTAGCATTGTCTCAAAAAGGTGTTTATTTAAGCACTTCACGGTTGTCTTAAATAGGTTGTCTTTTTTTAACAAATATCTTGATCAAGAGGGAGATCAAGTAAAAGATTAACATCATCAACCTATTAGAGACTGAAGTTAGTTGTAAGATCAATATTATATTTTAAAATGAGTTAGAAATTATGTCTACAAATAGAAGTTAGACATTCATTTTTAAGTTCATTATAAAATCTTTAGTTTAATGAAAAAAAAAATATGTTTTGATTGACTAAACAAGATGTTATACTCGTAGATTTCCTATCAAATTGAGGTCCTGCAAAGATGGTGCAATGTATATTTGATTGGACTAATTGAATTTTGGTTTTGCTAAGTAGTTTTATCTTTGTTGTTATTTTACTATTTTCTCTTCTTGTATGAATGGTCAAAAAGGAAGTGTTCTCAATGTAGGGTGGAGTTTTAAAAGTTTGTTGGATCATTTAGATTTTTATAAATGATTTTTAAGCATTTGTTTAGATAAAAGCATGCACCAATTTAGGTAAGGGGATCTATAATAATACAATGTTGCATGTAGGTAGTTGTTTGACAAATAGAGTATATGTGTGTCGAATGAATGAGTAAATAACAATATAGAATAATATAGTGTTATTATTGTGGTTGTAAGCATATATTTATTTTATTTTTTAGCCCATTCATATGAATGGGAGAAAAACTCTTCTATATTTTGAAAAATTAGGAAAAACATTGGTTTGAGCTACGTTGGTATTCTTTTGGTCAGATATCGCTTGAGTGATGTGTTATCGCTTAGGCAAGGCCCAAGTAATGTGCATTAACCATCTTACATTTCTTATCTAATGTGTTGGTCGCTCAAGCGACGTGTTGCATAATAACTGAAGCGATGACTTGCCGCTTGAGTAAGAAAGAGGTGAGGAGATTCTCTCTCCTCTAGAAACTTATTGTCAAGCATTGGTGAGGATGCTCAAATGATATGGTTGGTGGCTCAAGTGTGGTTTCCAAACATTTGTGCAAGAGGTGAGACAATGTATATGTGTCACTTTGTAGTACATGACACGTGTCATTACGTGTGGTGATATGCGATGCATGTGACTAGTGCTCAAGTTGGTTTGGCCCTCAAGTGTCCTATGATGGTGAAGTTTTCTTCTATAACTAATTGGATTTCTTCAAACAATGTGGTAGTCACTCAAGTATTGGCCTTAACACTTTAGCATTGAGACGATCGTTGGAACACAAAAAAAACTTAGGAGGGTGTTGTTATTGGGTTGCATATCGCTCAAGTAGTAGGTGTGTTATTGAAACGAAATGCGTGTTATCTTGTTTATGGTGATGAGTGATAACTGCCAAATTTCAGTAATATTTCATATTAAAATATGGCACTTATGAGTATTAATTGCTAAAATAAGTATAAAATAATCCATAATTTATGAATTTACACCTTTTTACATATTTTATTATTTTAATTTGAATAGGAACAATTTATTCCTAAATTTAGTGTTAATTTCATAATTCTAGGGGAGAATGGAGTTGATTGGGCAGAAGGAGAATATATAAAGCTAAAAAAGAAAAGTTGGAATGCATCAACACTCACCAAGCTGCCAAAACGCACAAAAGAGTCATCTCACCACCGAGGGAGCTCGCTCAAGCAAGCCCATTCTCACTTCCACTTAAGCCCACGAAAATTAGGTTAAATAGGGGGCTTGAGGCACAACCCTAGACGTGCAAGATTGAAAGGAAAACACCATTGAGTGACTTGTAACCCAATTGGGAGAATATGATGTGTGAGAAACATTAGAGGAGACAGCCGTCAAGGAGAAACATCTTGGATCTTCTTTTCATGTCATCCTTGCATGCAATAGTCATCATTAGTGGTTAATTCTACCATTTGAGATTGAGACTAATCTGTTCAAACTCTTATGTATTGAGGTGATATCTGAATATAATATTTTGTTCTTGATTGATTATTGGTATTATTGTTTTGCTTCTAATTCTTGATCTCAAATCTTAAATTTGACTGAAAAGTATTTGTAGGGTTATGACCTAATCAATAATACTTAACATATTTGAGTGTTAGGAATAAACTTGAAATGTTAATTGCTATTAATGTTTGATCTGAATACTAGGTTGTTTTTATAATTATGCGAGGAATCGATATTTAGGAAGCATCTTAATAATTTTATATGCGATGAATCGATATAAATAAATTTTATACGGGCACCAATATCAATCAAAGGACATAATGTTACCATGCCAATCAAAATACAAAATACAAAAGAGTGAGAAAGATGAAACTCAATCTCTATTTTTCTAAGTTGAAACAACAATTTTTTTGACTTGTTTTATGATTCATCATCGTCATCACAACAGTTTTCAACACACTTTTATTATTGTTTTATATTTAGCAAATATTTTACTTGATTATTCAATTGTTCCTTGTGGGTTTGATATACGTCATTAGGGATACATTATTACTTCTGACAACATGGTGCATTTGTCGTAAAAAGTCATCAATGAGGTTTCTCAAGCGAGAGAAGCTCCCTCAAGCGACACTATGATGAGATGATGATGTTTGTTTATTAATGCTTTTATACATGTGTATGGATTATTTGATGTGTAAAAGGATGGGATTTTATTATATATGTTATGGGTAGATATATAACTAACATTGAGATGCATGGCATGTTGTGTGATTGACATGTTCCCTTTTTGGGTGGCCCTTCTTGGATGATAGATCTTGTTAGATAACTTGTATACATGTGTGTGAACTAGTATATATATATGTGTGTGTGTATGTATATAAAAGGTTTGACCTTGAATGGGTGATCCTAATTGAGTGGTTGCATGACCTTGATGAGATGAACGGATACCTAGAGTGGTATCATGCCTTAGGTGGTAGTGATAAACACTAACGATTATGGTTAGAGATGGCAACTAAGTGGAGTAGGTGCAAATTTCATTATCCTCATCTTCATTTCTGAAATAAAAATTCATTCTTATTATTACCATCGTCTTCATCCTCATATATAATGGTATAATTTTTTTGTTGCATCCATGTTTCCACCAAGTAATTAATGAATACAGTTGTATCCACATCACATACCTGCCCTCTCATTGTTCATATTACTAAGTGTACTTTAAGCCCAACTCAACCTCATAAAACCGGTTCATGAGGTTGAGGTTTGCACCCACTTATATACAACGAAAGACTCTAATCTCTAGTCGAAGTGGGATCTCCAACCGTTCAAAATATTAATTAAATATTTTTTAAAAAAATAGCAAAAAAGATACATATTTTCTTTTTTCCAATATTAAATATCAATAAAAAATATACTTGCATAAATGTCAAATCACATTACCAAACAATAATTGGATAAATATTAAATAATTATAAAAAAATTGAAAAAATGAAAAATGTGTTAACTTGAGGAAAATGAGATTATACTTTCTTATTGTAATATATCGTTTGAACAAAATAAAAAAAATAATCAAATGAACTAAAGCGTTAAAATGAATAGTTTTTTAACCCAAAAAAAAGTTATTCAAATGAAACAAAATTAAGGGTAAAAGTTTGGAGATAAAAAAAAAATCAATATTAGAAGGAAAAAAAAACAAGATTTACATAATTAAACTCAAATTAACTCATATTATAACAAGTAAAAAACATGTATTGAAGCTTATCAATATTGATTTATTAATTTGATCATTCACTCTTATTACACATTCTTTATTTATGTGTAAGAAGTTTTAGAAACATTTTAAAAAATGAAATAACATTAAATGAAGAGAGTAATTAATGTACTATTACTATAAAATGGAAAGGAAGATAATGTGTGTGGACCAGCTCTAGCTGCACTGTGTTCATGGCAGAATGGCATGTGTGATTTATTTGGCTTAGGAAGCACAACCATCGTATCAATACACAGCTTCAAGCATTTCCAGTGCAAAGAGAGTAGTAGCAAAGGGAAAAGACACTAATTGAAGGAAACGAGCGTGTACTCTGTTGCATGGGATTTGTCTGCATTATAATATCTAAAATCTTGTAAAAACATCATTGATAATTTTGATCAAATAATATATATAGGAGTGAATGGTCCATTGTAGAGTGAGAGAAAAGTGAGTAATAACTATCGAGAATTCCAAGAGCATGGTGCCGATCTCAGAGCAAGCAGATGCAGTTGCAGATTTCAATACGCTAGCCATTTACTTATTGCGAGTTGTGAGCATTTATTGAAACTCAATCCCAATGCCACTACTGCTTCCTGGAAACCACGTACACAACTTAGACGCCAAGTGTTCATAATATTTCTTCCAATTTTCCCTCTAGCTTCATTGCATTATTTCTTGTTTAATTCCTTTTCTTTTTCAATCTCTGTTTCGTTTTTTCATGCGTTTAGGATTTAGGGTTCATATGATCGTAGATAGTTTTTGAACTGGGAGATGATAAAGAAGAATGAAGAAGATGTTTGCGGAGAGAAGAGTTTAATTTAATCACTTCCAACGAAGGAAACGTAATAAAAAACTGTTACCCTAAAACAAAAACCATGTTTTAAGTCAACGCACCTTTGTACCCCGCACGTGGTTGAAAAGTGAAAGAACTTTTTGTAGACTTTGAAGCAAGGTATTGACGAGGGAATATAAAAACATGTCATTGGGCTGGGCTTACTCAAAAGGAAGGGACCTTTTAGGGCCTTATTTGTTTTTGTTTAATCTTCTTTTCGCACATCTGTGACACGGCTGCTTCTTCCTGCACCTCCATACCTTCTTGTGCCACTCCCATAAATTTTTCTTATTCCAAAAATACCCTTTTCAATATTTCGGATTACATAATCCGGAAGTCTTTTTCTAGATTCAGAATTAGCTTCTGGATTATGTAATCCAGAAGCCTTTTGTGATTAGCTTCCGGATTACATAATCCGGAAGTCTTTTCTATACATAAGATTAGCTTCCGGATTATGTAATCCAGAAGTCTTTTTTTCATATGTGTTATTAGCTTTCGTATTACATAATCCGAAAGTCTTTTCTAAATATGAAATTGACTTCCGAATTATGTAATCCGGATTACATAATCCATAGGCTTATTATTTCAAATTAAGGGGGTGAAAAAAAAAGATAAAATGGTATTTTCATATTTAGTATGGGGTGGCACAAGAAGGTATGGAGGTGTAGGAAGAAAGAGTCTTGTGACACTAATAATGTTAGTATATTAATGGATAAAATAATAATCTCCTAAATATAAATTATATATGTTAATATATTTTGTCAAAATATAGATATATTATAAGGTTAATTGAAAATATATTATATAGAGACTAAAATATGTATAAAAAAATGTTCAATGTTTAGATGACATGTCATTTAACCTTCTACCTGGAGTTATAAATAAAAATATTCTGGGTTGCAGTCAACCTCGTAACTAAAAGAAACTACGTTGTAAATATTATTATTACTTTAATCTTTCATGTCTTTTCTATTCATTTTGTCTGTTTAATTTACTTCATGATTTATTTATACTGTGGAAGAGCAAAAAATAAATTTAACGAGAAAAATGAAAAATAAGACTTGTTTGAATTAAGTGAGAGAGTGAAAATAAAAAGAAATAAAGAAAAATTTATAAAAATTTACAAGTGAGTATATTGTTATTTATTTTACAATTTTATCTTTCTCGTTAAAATCAATTTAAAATAAAATATAATTATTTATTTGTATATGAAACTTGACATATAACTAAAATATTATTCCTGACTCAATTGAAAAAAATATAATTTGTACATGAAACTTGACATATAATTAAAATATTATTCCTGACTCAATTGGAACAAAAATTACAGGATAAAAATGATTCTGAATAAAGTTAATAAAATTAAAATAGAATTAGTTGTAAAATGTTTAAGTAATTGTAATTTTGTGAAACTTAATAAAATAATCTGAAACTAAAATTGATATAAAAGTTCAATAAATAATTAATATTAAATATAAAATTGTATAATATAATATGATGGGAAAAAAAGTTAAATTATAATAATCAAGTAGAAAAAAAATCATATTATAACATTTGATATATTATAACATTTGATTAAAGAAGTATTCTCGTATAATTTTGTCAACTCAACTAAAAAACAACAAATTATTTAAAATTATCAATATATTTAAAAATATAAAAAAAATCATAAAATAAATATATAATTAAAATTAAATTAATATTGTTAATATTATTATTATAAATTTATTTTGATTATTATTTTATTTATTTTTACTTCAAGGTAGTTACATCTACATTTATATGTATGCACTTAGTTTCTAAAATATTTTACCACTTTTTGATGGTCTTTTCTTTATTGAAGTTCTATTCCATTACATTAATACATTAAAATTGTGTCACTCATACATAATATTAATTAATTAATATATTTTGATGTTATGTAATTTTAACAAAATTCGTCAAAAAATCATATATAATATCAATAAATTTATTTTGTTACAAATTTTTAATTAAAATCGTTTTTCATCATACACAACTTAACCCAATTTAGTAAAAAAATATTTTACTCAAATCAATAATAAAATTTAAAATTTTCCTTCCATTTTCCTACTTTAGCCGATTTATTCATTACCCATAAGCAAACATGTACGGGTGCCCACTTTAAAACTACCATCAATATTTATTATGGCTATTGGAATATATATATATATATATATATATATATATATATATATATATATATAAAATAAATAAAAAAAAAAAA
>Ga0123342_1003187_pt1 | contig 26551 bp, 13 predicted proteins | sample Turbeawhitnodule_FD_89960 | JGI IMG/M metagenome (GOLD analysis project Ga0123342, IMG submission 89960) | Root nodule microbial communities of legume samples collected from Mexico - Turtle bean Mexico white nodule | ecosystem: Host-associated > Plants > Roots > Nodule | place: Mexico: Nepantla...
AACAACACAGATCTTGTTGCTTATGGTCGTTTGTTTTTGGCTAATCCAGATTTGCCTAGAAGATTTGAGGTTGATGCACCACTCAACAAGTACAATAGGGACACCTTTTACACTCATGATCCAATTGTTGGTTACACTGACTACCCTTTTCTTGAAGCCACTGCTTGAGGATCACATGAGTTTTAAGTTAGGGTTTATTTTATATTCTTGAAGATTTGATGTTTAAAATTTGTTTAATTTGCTTTTTTGAACCAATAATATAATGTAACCGATATAGCATAATATTTTGAATAACAAAATGTGGTTGTCTCATTTGTTAGTTTAGTGTTAACATCTCCTAATTTTTTAATAATTGGTGTAGTGTAAAATATTTATGAAGGGTAAAATATCATTTTAAAAATTATGGGGTGTAGTTAAAAATTATGGAGGTGCAAGACAAAAAACGCCCATATGATTATGAAGATGGGTACACGGGATTCTCCCGATCATTGTTAGATGGACTGTTTCTTCGTGCACATCCGTACCTTCTTCTCTCACCTCCATAAATTTTCGAATTTCTAAAAATACTCCTCTATAATATTTTGGATTACATAATTCAAAAGTTATTTTTTAAATTTGTAATTAACTTCTGGATTACACAATTGAAAAATCTTATTTAGCTTCTGGATTATGTAATCCGAAAATCTTTTTTCAAATAAGTTTATGGATTACATAATCTAAAAACTACTATATGGAAGTGACAAAAGAAGGATAAAAATATATTTCCATGTTGTGTATGAAGGTATGTATGAAGGTGGCAGAAAAAGATATGGATGTATAGGAAGAAACAGTCTGTTTTATACTGTTAGACTAAAATTTATAAAAAAAAAAAAAAACAAAACATACCTACATTAAAATTGTTTAAATATTAAAATTATCATTATTTAAACGGTTTGTTCCAATATTTAAAAAGTTTGTCCCAACATTTAGAAATATTTGAATTATTATTTAATATAGTTTGTATTTTTATTTTAGCATTAAAAATAAAAAATTATGTTAATCGAATAAGAGATTAGCTCGTGAGCCTCTAGATAAAATCCATTACTGGAAACTGAAGGGGTTGTGCTTATTCATGAGTGAGGGTGTCAAGCTGAAATTGAAGGTGCTAAAATTTCCTAAATTACATTAAATAATGAATAATTAAGTACTTAATCATATATGTTTCCTATATGAATGATCGTTTTCTGACAAAATCAAGGTAAAAACTACAAATTTATATTCTCACTTTCCCCGTCTCAGAAAGAGACACACTGTTTGAAAAGGTGTAAAATAGAAGACTTAACATATTCCCTAACAAGCACTGAATTTTGTTTTAGTATAGAAACCTATTTGAAAATTCTCAAATGATATTGTCTTTAATAACCTAAGAACAATCTAGGGGAAAAAATGGCATGTTCATAGCCTTCTAGTATAGTTATATTTACAGTATCTGCACAATTGCATACAAAACCAGTAAAATCTGGAGGAAAACCTTTTTGGAGTCTCTTTCCCTTTTTTCTTCCCCTCTTCTACTCTCTCCTCAATCCAAACAAGTAAGTTGTTCATCAGTACATACCCTTCTCTCCTCAAGTGCAAGTCTCTTGTGTAGCAGTTCTTGGTGACTAATAAATTCCATAAACAAGTCCCTCATATCACTAGCTCTCTTGAATTCTTGAGTTCCTGAGTGCAGAACCTTCAAATTGTTGCTTGTTTCACCCTTTCCTTTTTGTGGTAAACTCTGCGAAGATAAAATCTTTAAGACAACAAGTGATGCAGCATGTGGAGAATCTTCCATACATTCCCTCATGTTAAGGATTGAATTCAACATCTTGAATATGAAAATATATATTTATAGGTAACAACATGATATTGAATGACATTATATACCCTACAAATCTTATTAGTACAAACCCTAATACTCTTTTAAAAAGTGGATATATATTTAACTTAATTTAACAAAAAACAATTTTTTAAGATGAAATTTGCTGCTAGTATAATATAGTTACATTTATAATTAATGTAGAATCTCTAACAAATATGATCCCATTATTCCTCACTATAGACGTTTTCTCTATTGAACTAGGTGACCTACTACTTTATCATAAATTTAAAGTATTCCTGGTGTCCAAATTTGACGGAAATCATATGGTCGAACAATTTCCATGCTCATGACTACTAATCCTGGAAATGTTCGCAAAAGAGGAGTCAAGAAATTTGTGTATGAAAGATACCGTTGATATAAGCCCCAATGTTCCTATTGATGATTTAATTTTTTCCAGCCCCACTAGCTTTTCAAGTATCACCCATGGCCTGGAAAAAGATAATGATTTAATTCTAAATTAGTAAAAATAAATATAAAATATTAACATATTCAGATTTTTGTAGGCATTGTAGTTAAATTATTAAAATAATTACTCCAAAAAGAATTAACAAGCCATGTTTCAACATTAAGTCGATTGACACAGAGGTTTACTTTTCACAATTGAACCAACAATGAAAGTAATTGTTTATAGCTGCAGACATCATATTTAAGAAGTGTGTACATGCAGAATACCTGCCAGTTGAAGACGTTATGATGCAGTTGGGATCATTCAAAAAGCTACACATCTTTTGGAACTCTTTTTCAGAATCCAATATAATGGCTCCCCTGGTATGTACCTCCGATGACAAATTTGGAAAAATTAAGACTCTAGCTGATACTGAAGTATGCCTATGCAAGAACTGTGTAACTGTAGATGGACATAATTCTCTATCGATATTTGCAATCAATATCATACACACATTTTTTGTTCCTTCAAGATCCCAATCTTTCATGTCATCACAGCTAACTATAAACCAAATAAAAGAAATCAGAAACTAAAAGGAAATCTGAGGAAAAATTAAAAGATATATATTATAGAACATCATCCTAAAATATATAAGAACAACCACACTAAATAAAAGTCAAGCCTGATGAATGTTATATATGGGTGCAAAGCATATAGGCTAATGAAGAAGCCTCCAACTTTATACATACGAACATGTATAATGGTAGAGCAAAATTGAAACATAAGAATGTTGAATAAGCATTTAACAGTGTCAAACAAGGTCTCCCAAGGATTTGAATCATTTGACCATAAAATTTAAAGCAGGATCGTAAGATCCCAAACTATTATAAGAAGTATATAAAGAAAGAGGCACAGAAAATTAACATAAAATTCACAAAGAAATACTTTAACCTGTCAGAAAAAACAAACATGGCTTACATTTTAAGTAGGAAGGGATAGATAAACATAAATCTAGGAATGTCATATTGTTCACAATTCATGACCGTAGCAATGATAGATCACTGCAGACGTAACGTGACCAAAGGGAAAAAACCAAACAATGCTCCATTTGTATACAGAAATTCACCAGCTTGAGAATTGTTGCAAAGACTTAAGATTATGCAAAAGTAAAGAGCAAAGCAAATTTCAATTAAAGAAACTGAACAAAATATAAGTGAAGAATATCAAATACACAAACAACCTAAATGAATAAAAACACAAGTTGTCAAGAATAGATAGATCCTATTTTTCATTTTAAACCCAATAACCATCATTCCATTTAAATTGTGTACAGTCTAACCATCAAATCAATAGGCCAATAGCTCATTTTTAATCATATTATGAGTTGTAGTTCTAACAATTTTACAATGACAATGTGACAATGTCAAATTTACTTGAACACAGTCTTACATGTAACCATGTAACCAGTCATGTAAACTTTGACTCAATTTTACACGCCTAGTAAATAAAATCATATGATCCTAAATGTTGACCTGTAATTTTGACAGCTTAAGACTTAGCACTGACAGAACTAGATGGACAATCATAAGAAGAGATCCAAAAAAATATCTGAAAACATGAAATGGATTTTGCAGCAAAACCCAGTGAGTCAAACCTAGTTCTACTGTTAAACTCTACTGTCACACAGAAACAAACCTTCGGGTGAAAATACTTTGGCAACAGACGGCTTAGCATCTTGTTTTTCCTGTCAAGTAATATATTGTCACGCAAGTAAGTTATCATGTCACGCAATGAAAATACATTCAACAAGTTAGTTGAAAGTACTCATGGTTACATAATAAAAAACATATAGTATTTGCCTCTTCTATTCGCTCAAAATAACCAATTCCACAAGTATTGCCTAAGCTTCCGTTCCATTCTGGGACAATTTCCATGCTAGAACATCCCCTTGATGCTGAAACAGAACGAGAGGAAAACAAATCTATTTTCCCCTTTGCCATCTCCAGAAACGAAACCAATACAGGATCTAGCTCTCCTTCAGGTTGAACTATGCAGATATCCTCAATTGTTGTAACAGTCAAATTTCCCGCATTTGGTCCTTGTAACCAAAAGAGTATGAAGTTGCACAAGCATGATTCCTCTTCTGCTGTCAAAGAATGGTCTCTTCGTTGCACCTATGAAGGATACAGAGGAAACAATTTAATTTAATCAAGAATGTAAAAGTTGATTGCGTTATTCTCCCAGAACTAAGTAAGAGACCATCAGCTTTCTATTTCATTGAATATAGTATCTAGTATCTAGGACTCACTTAATGTGCATTTCAACTTGCATCTCTTAAGAAACTTACATAACCTTCTCATAAACGTGGAAAAAATCATACATTACTGTATCAATGTGGTCCTCGAACCCGTAATCTTCATAACAATTTAGCCTCGGACTCTGTCTTAATTTACAACAACTTTGGTTTCTAAATTTGATTAATTTCTCATGAAATTGAAAATTTTGGAAGCGTTATTATATTCAAGCGTCAAGAACAAAATTACATATTTACTCAAACAATGAAAATATTCATTAAATATGGCCATAGATCCACGTCAGTGAGCGCAACCTAAATTTTAGTCCATAATAAATGCTTGTTGATAGCATTTCTCAAAAATAAAATTGGTTCAAATTTGCTATAAAATTTAATGTAAATATTTTCAACTCAAATCAAAGGCTATTTTTATCCCATCTAATCAAACTGAGATTTTGAAACAAAATCAATTCTACCTTCGGATGAATATTCAAATTTCCTTGCAAATTTCATAACGTTAAAAGAATGAATATTCAGATTTCAATAAAAGATATAACAATGTCAAATTCCTATTTCAGTTCAATGAAAAACATATAACAGTTTCACACCACCATTTCCAATTCGCATGAAAGCAGCCACAATGCCCGCACCACAAATCACAATTTAGAACCATGACCATCCCCAATGCTACACAATCATAATTACGAAATAAAATCTTCAAATTTGACTCCATAATTTAAAAATAATCCTATTCTGATCTTATTCCACATCAAAAAAATGACCACACAACTTAAAACTAAAAGTGAAATATTTTAAATTAGAACAAAAAATAAAAAGACTAATAATCTAGTCTTAAAATCAAGTTAATTTAATCCTTCAGGGAAATTTATTCATGATAACCACATTATCACCATCACACATGACATTCCTCAATCATATTAAGTGTCACTTCTCTCAACAAATGAACTTAAAAGGGCTTTAAGAGACTTATCTCTTTAAAAAAGCAAAACCAAATTTCAAAATAATGGATCGATCATTATTATATCATTGATAGAAAAGCTATTATTACTTTTTAGATTATTTTAGTTTAGTAAGCAAATGCTGAAGCTGCTTCTTAAATAAATGGTTTTGAAAAAAAAAAATTACTTAGAAAACATTTATTTTAAATTTAAAGAAACTGATGCTTATATTATTTACACAAACTAGCCACTTCCATCCCCAAAAGCGCTTATACCATATCATATAAAATCTTAAACCAAACAGAGCCTAAAGTTCAAAAGATGTAAAACACAAATAGGAGTGGCGAGTGGAGACTAACCCCGTCCACGACGGCGTCGTAGAAGCGAAGGTCATCGTCGCCGAAGCGCTGACACGCGCAGACCATCGTTCCTTTCGCGAGTAAACCGCACTCGCTGTCTTGAAGCTGTTTGGAGAAGGGCCTAAAGCGACTCTCGAAATCATTGAGGTGCTCACATTCCCCAAACTGGGAGGCTTCAAACGCGTGATCGCACTCGTCAGGGAAGTCCACGCACCACACTCTCAGCGTCTCTCCCTCCAACGAAACGCGCGCCGTGTACCACGCGCCGTCTCTGTAGCCTCTGTACTCCATCGTGTAACCGTTTTCGTTCGCCATCAACGCTCTCTGTCGCCTTCGAACAATCTAGAACGTCGTTTTCTCTGCCATCAGCTTTGGAACTTCATGCTATTTTTGTAGACGTAATAATATTTTTTATATATAACTATTTTACAACCTAATTATAATATTACATTTCTAATTTAAATATCTGTATCATTATAATAGTTTTATATATATATATATATATATATATATATATATATATATAATTAAAGTTTTTGAATATATTTACTATTTTTTTTAACAGAATTTTTTTTTATTACTAAACTCATACTTAAATTTAACCTAATTTAATTCAATCCAAACCCACTTAAATCAAGTCATGAGGGATATTAAGTTATTTAATAAAAAAAAAGTTATGTTTAATTAGATTATATCCAAAATTAGATTAAGAGTCTTTTTATTTTATAATTAATATATTTAAGACACGTTTAGTGTGATGAAAACAAAATAAGGTTGAAGGTTAATTTGGTTGTAGAACTGAAAAAAAGAGAAGTAATAATTCATGTTCTTTAATACTAAGAACAAAATATTAACAATGTAAATTAACATTAATGAACAATAAGATATTTGAAGAACTACTTTAATTTTATTTTATTTTTCTGATATGAACAATGTCATTTCAGAAAATGTATAATGATTCTCATTCTCTTTCAAACAGAATAACATCATGGTCAAAACATCATGGTCAAGGTATTCATCCAAAGGGAACAAGGTTGTATGGGTCAAATGCAGAGGTCTTTCACCAATGGGGAAATCATGCTTCCAGAAAATATTAAGTAGGGTGAGAGATTATTGAAGAATAATTTTTAATAATTTTTTAATGAAATGAAATCTTTTAGATTGCGTAACAAAATAATTGTGATTAAAACGAGTACAAAAATAGATATGTATATATTTATTTATTTTTATAATCGGCACCTTAACAATATATATAATTGTTAAGATAATATGTGAAATAAAAATTTTATGACATTAATTAACTACGTTTAGAGTTTAAGATTTAGTTATCCCATTAAATAAAATTCTCATTTAAAGAATTATGAAAGAAAATATCATAGAATTGGAACCACTAACTTTTCCAAAAAGTAAAAGAGAATAAATGTATAAGATGAAACGAATTTAATCTTTAAAAACAAAAACAAAATGATGTAGTATTTGAAATTATAAAATGTCTCACGATCATATGACTTTGGTAAGACGATTTAATCATTAAAACATAATTTTAAAAATACAACTAACATTAAGTTTTCAGGACCAATTTATATTCACTTATGAATAAATTTTTTTTCGGTTGTATTAAGGTTTATCTTACTTGAGTAGTTGAATGGCGGGAGCTACAAACGATCAGAGTGAGCATGATTGATCGGACTAAGTCTTTAGATATTGGGAGGGAATTAACGTATGCGTTATTAAAGTGAGCATGATTGATCAGACTAAGTCTTTAGATATCGGAAGGGAATTAACGTATGCGTTATTGGTCGAATTGAGTCTTTAGGTGTTGGGAAGGAATACCGGTTAAGGTATGTATTTTTGGCCGAACTGAGCCTTTAGGTGTCGGGAGGGAATAACAGTTTAGGTATGTGTCCTTGGTCGAACTGAGTCTTTGGGTGTCGGGAGGGAATATTGATTAAGGTATGCGATCTTGATCGAACTGAGCCTTTAGGTGTCGGGAGGGAATACCGGTTAAGGTATGTGTCCTTGGTCGAACCGAGTCTTTGGGAGTTGAGAGGGAATACCAATTAAGGTATGCATCCTTGGGTGAATTGAGTCTTTATGTGTTGGGAGGGAATACCAGTTAAGGTATGCGTCTTTGGCCGAACCGAGTCTTTAAGTATCATGAAGAAATACAGATTAATGTATACATCCTTAGTCGAACCGAGCCTTTAGGTGTCGGGAGGGAATACCAGTTAAGGAATGCGTCATTGGCCGAACCGAGTCTTTAGGTGTTGGGAGGGAATACGGTTAAGGTATATGTCTTTGGTCGTACTGAGCCTTTAAGTGTTGGGAGAAAATACCAGTTAAGGTATCATCTTGGCCCAACTGCGAAAGTGTACGTAAATTAAACTTGTATGTTTAAATACACATATTTGAAAGAAAATGCCTCGTTAAAATCTTCTCGACCGAAACTCTCACTAGGAAAGAACGGTCGGCCAAGGAAAGAGTACATAATTTTATTGATTTCAACTGTAATAAAATTTGAGGTGAGTGACATTCCACGTGTTTGAAACAATTTGACCGATAACCATTCTTGGTGGTATGTCCCCAACTACAACGTCTAGGATCCAGAAGGGACTGAAGAAACTGGAATGCTGGACTATGCACCATGGCTACTCCAATGACCCTAGATAGTGTTGCTACCTCTGAATACAGACATCTCCTAGGCCGCCTCATTTATCTCACCAACACTCGTCCCGACATTACTTTTGCGGTAATCTCAGTCAGTCCACCCCACCACCTCTCATCAACAAGCAGCCTCCCGCATCCTTTGTTACCTCAAAGGCACTCCTGATGATGGTCTCTTCTTTCCACAGCAAAACACTCTTACACTTTGTGGATTCAACGACTTTGACTAGGCCACCTACCCCACCACCAGAAAATCGATCACTGGTTATTCAATTTTCATAAGCAGCTCCCTTATTTCATGGAAATCGAAGAAGCAACAAACCATATCCCGCAGTTTCTCCGAAGCAGAGTATCTAGCAATGGCTACTACTAAGTGTGAGCTGCAATGAATTTCTTATCTTCTCCTCGATCTTCACTTCCCAACCACCCAACCTGCAAATTTATACTGTGACAACCAATCTGCTATACAGATTGTCTTAAACCAAGTTTTTCGTGAACGTACGAAGCATATTGAAATTGACTGTCACTTGGTTCGTGAAAAGCTCAGTACATGTTTTGTGAAACTCCTACCTATCACCTCTGTCATGCAAGTTGTTGATATTTTTACCAAGCCACTCATTTCTTCACAATTTTGCATTTTAAAGTCCAATCTGGGAATAAAAAATATCTACATCCCAAATTGGTTCTGCCTTATTGCATAAGCCCATTAGTTTTTCCTTTTCTGTTTTTTGCCACTTGTTTAGGCAACACCTTTTCTTATATATTCACCTTCTGTAATTACTAAAGTGATGTGTGAAATAATATTCTTTTCACTTTTTCTTTGCCTCAATATTACTTTCTTCTCACGCTCCCAAATCTTTCTTCTCAACCTTCCATCAGTCTTAGCTTGTGCTTGATTAGAGCTTATATGTTTCTTTTCCATTCCCGTTTCATTGCAATTTCAGGGTGAATTCACGTCAAGAACAAAGCATCATCTTCACCTCTAAGTGTAAATATTTATATATATATATATATAATTTTTTTATTTTTTTTTTAGGACAGCATTTTGGATTGAAAAGAAAACAAATTATGGAACATGGGTTCGTTGAAATCTAAATAAAAGAATCACTTAATCATTTAAATTGTAAACTAATGAAAATCACTAATGCTTGTTTTCTTAACAAAAACAATTGAATGACTCCTTATTCCTAAACGCTTTCTTACATCTGCACATAAAGGGGTAAAATGTGTTGTCAAAGTCACTTTCAAAGAACATACATGTCTTTTTCACCTTTTTCACTCTCTTTTATTATTTTTTTCTTCAATGCCTTTTCCTTTTTTCCAATTGGTGCCATCCATTTGAATCTAATCATCAATAGTCCCAATCAGTGATGACAAACCTGTTGCACCTAGCTACTTACCATCACTTGCTACCCCAATAATAGACAACAATAGCTCACTGTGATGCCATGTGCCTTGTGAAAAATTGATGGGTATCACTGTAATTGATCTGTGTGCGGTTTCTTTTTCTCAACAAAGAATGGTTTGAACATCATTAGTAATCCAACTACTTCAACTATGTTCAAGACTAAGAACACCATATGTGTGCCTGCAATTAAATGTACACTGGTATGTAAGCTCATAGTTAAACAACAAGCAAAAGGGTCAATGCTAAAATGACTTTATGTTGTTGAATGTGAAAAGAAAAATTCTTGACATAAATTTTTAGACAAAGGGTTCCTATCTGTCATATATAAAATGAAAACCAGCACGGATAAACCAGTTGAGCATCATACCTGGGAGGAATGAAGAATCCATCCGCTTTTGGCACCAAGCTAATCTGCATTCACCATCACCATGTAAGAAAATTGGAGATAGATGGTATGTGGTTGAATACTAACGGTGTTGAAGATCACATATCGACTAGAGATAAAAATATTTCATAATATACAAGTGGATGCAATCCTCTTCTTATAACCTGATTTTATAAGATTGAGTTAGACTTAAACCTCGTTTTTGAGGTGAAGTTCAGGCACTATAATGAACTAGATTAACATGCATGTGTTACAACATGTATCATTTGAAATATTATTCCCTTGTAGAGATCGACATTTCATTCACATTTTTTGAACTAGCAGATAAGACGAATAAAAGCTGAAGAAATCAGAGGAACACTCACACTGAACCACCTGCTGCAGGGCCAATAGCTTTGAATAGAGACATGCCTGTCATAGCAATGCCATTAGCAGCCCCTCTTTGGTGTTGTTCCTGTTTTCCAAATTAACATGTTAAATGTGCCACAGTTCCATCAATAACTAGTTTCAACCATTGTATAGATTCAAAAGTTAACAAAAATTATTGAATTTTTTTACCACTACTCGGTTTTGTTGAAGGAACAAACCAGTCACGATGGTGATCTAAATCCCATAAAAAGAGTACAATCAGTCAAATATGTAACTTACAGAAATTTTTCTGAAACAAAATAACTAATCTCCCAAGGTCCAGTATGTATATTTCAGCTTTAAAACCTAAAATCACTAATAAACGATTAAACAAATGAAGAGGTGCACTTACAGACAGAATATTCTTCAGAATTGAAGCAGTACTTAACACTATGTGTAGTGCTAAGCCTGACAACAATGCAATGAAGGGGTAGCTTTGCAAAAGAGGAATGGATAACATCTGCATATGGAACCAAAGTAACAGGACATATTTCAAATAGAAGGAAAATGATGAAATAAAACAATTGCTACAATTACATTGAAACTCACCGATGAAATGCGAGCAATACCAATAGCTCCACTAGCTTTTTCCACACAAGGGAACAAGGTAAGTTGGTAAATTATAAGTGCAAGACCTAAACATTAGAAAAATCAGTAAAGATACAAATTATCTGCTAGGCAGTAGAAATATAAAATACTAAATGTTATACAAAATTAGCATAAAGATTCCAATTGTTCATGTTTCCTCTTTCATAAAGATGAAAGAACCTGAAGTGTTATTGTCGGAGACCACACATCTCAAACATCGACTAATGATAAGAACATTTCATAGTATTTTCATAGTATATAAGTGGGTGTATGAAAAGTTAAGAAGGAAATATGTTTTGCATTACTACAATAAGCATTTATTGTTGGTTCCAGAGATGCACCTGATATTGAAAGAATGTTACCAACATCATTAGTTGTGAAGTTCAAACCCCCTAGCTTTGGAGGACTCACTGCCCATAACGAGAAAATCTAGAGAAAGTAATGAATGCATGTTCTTCAGTTAAAAACAAATGGATAAAGAGCACATCATATATAAAAGGAGAAGCATTACATTTTAACCACATTAGGTATCATACCTCTTGATAAGCGATATCATGAAGTGAGAAGACACAATAAGCAATGATAGATGACATTAAGGGCCAATTCATGAGAAGATTTTCATTCCTTTTTATTATCTTTTTATTGCCTACGCCACCACTTCCATTTTCTAAAGCTTCAGCATACTCTATGGATTCATTGCTACAATTGTGGTTGTGAAGTGTTTCCTGCACGTATTCAAATAATTATGTTATTGTTGTATTGTAGGTCAACTAGACAATATAAACCGTGGAGAAGGAGCACATCTGAGCTGAGAAAATCATACTAAAATGATTTTTCATTATAAAATGTCATCATAAAAGTTTTTAGAGTATCATCAACAAAATATAAAGGAGATAAATGAAAATTGCAGTCAATGAACAGATTTGTTAGACTGTAAGATACATACTGGAATCCAGATGCAGCCAATTGCTACTACAAATGCAAATACTGATATTATGAGGTTGGGCAAGAAGTATGGAAACCTGCAGAATGATTTATGTTTGGAAAATGAAAATCAGCACATCATTAAGATTTTATTTGGATGAAGTTCTTCATGAGTACATACAAGAAGATAAAATAAGAAAGAAAAACATAATAAGTAAGCAAAATCAGATTATCCTTAATCTAATTTGTAAAAGTTTTTTTTGTACTAGTTTCTATAAAATGATTCAGGCATAAACTAATTTTAGCTTAAGAAGTTTATTCCCTTTTTCCTTATTTTCTTTCTTTGTAAGTGTTTGTGGAGAAGTTTATCTAAATAGGTTCAAATGATAGAGTAATGAAAAGAAAAAGTCTAAAGGGAAACTGAATATGAAAGTCCACTTACTTATCCCAAAAGGAATCCTTTGGAAAAATATTTGGGTACTTCTCTACTGGCTACAATTAAATACAGAATTTCAGCAGTTAACCTTCTCAGAAAACCAGAACACTTTCAATTCAAAACATTTCATCTTATGAACATAAATTCAAGGCTTTATGCAAGATTCATCTTATCTAGATGGCTAAGAATATGGATAGTACCTGAGCCAAATAGCCTCCCAATGATGGGCCAATTATTAAACCAATGCCCCAAGCTGAGCTTAACTACAAGCAAATAATCACAACATGACTTGTTGCTGTGGAAATGCAGATCTAAGAATGAACAGAGTACAAGAGTTGGTGATGCTTACAGTTGACAGTCCTAGAGCTTGGTGTTCTTCTCTAAAAAGTTCAGCTGCATAGGCCTGTTAAATAAAGGAGTTAGACAGGAAGATGCAGAAATGGAAGTTTGAAAGAGATTGAAGAAGTTATATCCAAGACATGCATTCGAAATTTGTATCCAAGTACTGGTGAATAAAACAAGAAAGTGTTGAATAGTAGGAGTTAAAGATATGATACCCTCAGTGGTCCTAGAAAACCATTGAAACTCCCCAGAAGAAATCTCGTAACAATAGCCATCCAAAAACTTGTGCTAAGGCCAAATAGTGTGTTGAAAATGACACTGAAATCAAGCAAGCATTGATAATTATGGGAATCTTCAGAGCTAAGCATGCAGTTTATTGACATGTATACTTACACTGCAATGATCCCTGCAAGTATAATGGGTTTTCGACCAATGCGATCAGCTAAAGCTCCCCACAACAAAGATGTCAAACATCTGCCAAGCATGAATACAGAACCTACCACATTTTTATCATGCAGACATCACTAATATAACTTACAAGAACTGTTAATGACATAAAAAACTGGAATAATAAAATTTAGTCTTACCCACATAACCAGCATAAGAACTAATATCAGCTTCTGTTTTCGCAATATTAAAATCCCTTACCTGAAAATTAATGTTGCATCATTGAGGGGGAGATTGAAGTTAAATGCTAAATTGTCTTAATTGAAGTTAAACATTGATCAAAGATTTGATTTCTTGGGTATGTAAGGAATAACAAAGCAGAAGAAAAAACAATAATAAGCAATTAAAACTTGAATTTGGCACATCTAATTGGTAGCAACTATCAGTCTTACAACAAAATTCTATGGTTGACAGGGAACAGGAATGAAGGGTACTAGGTGTACTGAAGAAAATCCTTTTGAATAATGACTCATGATGGTTTTTAAATTATAGATTGAAGGGGGTGTACACTTTTCTTCATTCTTTAATTGTAATCATAAATACATAATCAAAAACTGAAATTGAACTTGAAGCACTCAAAGTAAATAAACATGTACTGAGACAACTTCCAACAATGTCACCAAATCAGAGAGTAAAATGGTTACAGTACCCATTTTGATGGTTAAACTCACCATGAAATAGATGAATGGAAACAGAGATGATATTGGCAGTGCTGCACAATGCAAAATAAAATGGCATCAGATGAGATAAAAGTAGTTTCAATTCAACTGATTGAGAATGATAAAAAACATGGCATCTAGTAAAACACAACCAAACACTGATTTTCCATTCAAAGTATTAAAATTGAAAATCCATTAAGACAATTTAGCATTCAACTTCAATTCTCCCTCACTACTCATGGGATTAGAGGGCCTTATCTTGAGCTACTTAAGTAACATGAATTTTGTGTATCAACTTCAGTCAAGTCACCATTTTTTTTGTGTTCAATTTCTCTTTGCTAATTAGTTTTGTATGTTGCAGTTCAGGAATCAAGAAACTAGAGTTTCCAACACTCCAAAAGTTTCAACAAGACAAAACTAGAACAACCAACTCATGCAGAAGTTAAAAAACTGTGAGTAGAGTGAATATCTTACCAGCACACAACGCCAACATCCACATGATAAAAAGCTTTGTAACAGGCACACCCTGTCCCTCACTCAGCTCTTTGGCTTTATCCACTTTGCAACCGGGGCAGTTCTCATAGTACTTCTTCCTCTCCAACAATGGCTGTTCAACATTCTCCTCTTCCATGTTTCTGAGATGACCCTCTTTCTTAAACTACTTCACTGCACCATTCAAACACAAAAAGGTGATGAATGAACAAAAAAAAAGAAAAAAAGATATGAAGGTGTGTTGTTTTGAAGCACAAAATGGAAAGAAAACAAAAGATTTGAGGAAACAAACGTACACACAAGCAGAGAAACTCTGCAAGTTGTGGTCCTTTCTAGCTTTGAGAAGTAAAAAATGAACGTGAGTAACACAAGGTTTTCTGTGATCTCACTCAGCTATATGAAGGCACATCACAAACTCACAATAATAGGAGTAACGTGAAACCGAGTGCATCACTGCACACCTCACAAAACAGAAAATTCACCATTTTAATAAAAAAATTAAATATTTTGTTTTTAATATTTTTTACAGATAGATACCATTGATAATTGCATGACCCAATTTCTTGACTCATCACCTTTTCCAATTTTAGATCATCTTTCTGAAATTTTATTTTTGGAAAATAAAAAAATTATTTGGAGTTTTCTTTCTTGGAATATACTTTTTAATTCTGGATTCTCAATTTTAGATCAAAAGAATTATTTTAAAATTTCAAAAGTTGGTTGGGTAAGTTAAAAAAAATTGTGTCCAAGAATCACTTGTCTCGAATGAGTAAAGGATAAATGTATAAGACGATTAGAAAGAGACAGATAAAATTTATTCGAGAAAAGAGTTTCAGGAACATGAAATAAAAATCAAATATAGTTTTTTAAGAAAGAAAATCTTTGTTTTAAATGTATTGGAAATATAATTTCTATTTAAAAAACAATTCTATAATGCTTTTAAAATATCTAAAGAGTATTTTCAAATTATTTTAGAATACTTTTATTAAATTCTTTTAAAGAGATTATGTTTTTAGAAAATTCTAAAAATATAGCATATATATATATATATATATATAATTTTTCTTCCTAATTCTAGTTTGTTGATTTCTCTGAACTTTCTAAGAAAGTTTCTTGAACATATTAATTCATCTTCATGATCTGTCTAAAAGCAATTCTGACAGAACGTACTAGAAAACGTGTAAAGGAACCCTCTATTTCAAAAAAAGAAAAGTTTGTATTTTATTCATTTTATATTTCTTAAATTATTTTAATATAACACTTTTATTTTTCCATCTAAATTTTTTTTCTATTTAACATCATTTTAACAGCAAAAAAATTAATAATTTTAATCTTCAATACATTAAAAAATAAATATTTTTAATGTTTAAGTGGGAGTGTTAGGCCCAACATAAACACTCGCTAGGATAGGTTTGAAAATGGTTTTGATACCATATTATGAAGTGGACTTTATGTCTAACTCAACCCCATAAAACTGGCTTATAGGGTTGAGGTTTCCACCCACTTATATACTATGAAAGGCTCTAATCTCTAGTCGATATGTGATCTTCAACAAAAATAGTTATTAATAAATAAAGAAATGAGTTTTAATACATTTAAAACTAAAATTATTAATTTAAATGATGTTAAATAAAAAAATAAAATAAAAAATGTTAAATAAGAAAAGAATATATATATTAGATGGAGAAATAAAAATTTAAATAGTATTATACGATAAATTGAGAACAATTATTGTGTCATTTTAATATAATTTTTTTTCTATAAAGAGTAATTTATACTGTAAAATATTATTATATCTGTGCATGTTTCAGAAAGCACAAAAGTCCATACCCACATGGGGTTTAATTAAGTGAATTGAATTATAAATATTTTCTTAGAAATGTATGATATGTATGACAAATAAATAATTTTATCATGCTCATTTTTTCTTAAGATATATTCTAAATAAATAATTTACAGTGCCGTAATCAAACTAGTAAGGACTATTTCCTTCTTATCGGATTGAATCAGTTAAGAGTGTAGTTTAAGATTCAATACTTTGAAACATATTATTAATAACAGCCACAAATTTTGACAAATTTTTTTAAGTGAGAATTTCTTGTTCAAATGAAAAACAATCAAATTTATTTGGTCTTTTGGATTTCAGGATAAAATTTGAAGAATTATTGAATAGTTATAAATTTATACTTTAAGGTAATTAATGTGAGGTCCAAGTTTTTTTTTATTAAATTTTATGTAATTATTGATGATATTGTTGAGAAATTTGCTAATTTGGAATTCATGCATACAAAACAATTTTATTCGTATAATAAATTTTCATCTAATTTTCTTTATAATTTTTTTATTAATAGATATAAACTACTTAATTATCGCTTTTTTTATATTTTTTATATATGAATTTTGGTCTATTCATCCATATTTGATTGTATTTTTAATTTTTTTAATAATAATTTTTTTATGTGGTAATATATGATTGTTGATATTTAAATTATCAATTTAGCTAAGATGTAAGTTTCATATAAATGTCTAACATAAATTTTTATAAAAAGAAAGTAAGAATTAATACTCATTATTTAATTAAATGTGTTCATAAAATATATGACATTTGAAGATGTAGTATGGTTAGTTATACTAGACCAGATTCAATAAGATTTTAAATTTTACATATCTACCGGTCGGCACCGTACGACCGAAGGGTCTTCATTAAATAACTTAATTGAATAAAGAACGTGGTTGCACACGAAACGAGCAGTTACAACTTTCGTTAAATAAGTCAAGCACTTTCTCTGGAGCACTCCCTAAATTTCAGGAAAACACCAAGCACGACCCAGAGACCACTAAGCATGTCTCTAGCCGTCAGTTGCTTGGCCCACAAGGCCAAGGGCCAGGTCAACCTACTAAAGGGACTTCTGAAAGAGGAAAAAGGTACGTTTTCATTCAATCAGAGAATTATCACTAAGCACCATCGTTGACTTGAGCATCGGAGTGCAATCGCAGGTACCCCGCCGACCGGTCGGAGCACGCGAGGAGGAAGAGAGATTTGAAGAACAGAGCAATCAAGGACGAAGAAGGATCGTGTATTGACGTGGATTAACATTACTTAGCCTCCAATATCCACTCAGGTACAACATATAACCTTGATCCCATAGATTAAAATATTAAGTGATGAGAAGTCGGTGGAAAAAATACTAGAAATGTGTTCCGAGATGAAACTGTGATATATCATGTTGAAGTAGGTTGAGAGTAGTTTTATGTTGTAAGACTTTTAAATATAATTTCCTGTCTTAAAAAATAAAAATAAAAATATTGCATTTTGACAATTTTTAATAATGATTAAAGTGTGTTGAAGTACACACTAGAAAGATACTTCATACTTTTAAAATACTTTTTTTAATTATTTACTTTTATTAAATATTTTTAAGTATTTATTTTAGGACTTGTCTCGAGATATATACAAGTTGAAGTGTAGTTAAAATTTAAATAATATTTTTAATTCATACACACAAATTAAATGTTTATTATTAAAGGTGGAATAGGTAAGTGAAAGTTTGAAAATCACGAAGGATCCTTGGATTCATGAATGTGATATTTTATCCTCATTCTCACAAAATAAGCAAAACATCACATCTAAGAGATTGAAATAAAATTGATTACTCCTTCTTTGTTTTTTTATAAAAAAAAAATACAAAGCTTCAATAATTGATTGAACAATATTCAATCAATAATATTTATTTCTCACTTCTTAAAAGCTAAAACATTTATTTCTTTGTAAAATATTCGATTTTGTATATACCAATTTTGTAAATACGTTTTTCTTCATTGAAACAATTAATTTTATTAACTTGACTCCAATCATTTTTTTAAGAAAAACACCATGAAAAATTCAATACCAATAAAGCATAAAAAAATTATATAAAAAACACTCTCATGACAACATTATCAATTCAAAATATTTAACATGGTAAATTTATTTATTTTATATAGCGGAATTGTAATTCACATTTGAATCCCTAAACTAATTTATATGACCTTATATTTTTCTTTTGGGATGTTTTGATAAAGTTTTAACATTCTTAAGTAAACTTAAGTTTTGATATTAATTTAGAAACCATTTTATAAATTTCTATTAATAATAGAAATTACTTTAGACACAAATAATTTTTTTAGTTTGTAAGACAATATCTAATTTAGCCAATATAATGACAAATTATTTTTTATCTCTAAATTTAATTATTATTTAATGATTATTTGTAGTGTTCATCAAAGACTTTCTAGTCTAAGCATTTTCGCTAAGGCAAAAGTTCTTTTGGTGTCATTTTTGTTCAAGCGAGAGGTTCTTGGCGATGCTTATGAGACTTAGGGCAACAAGCTTTTTGCTCAACCAAATGTACTAACCGTGCTCATGTATCCAAGGTCACAAACTTTTCACTCAATTGAATAAATTTTGCTCATAGGAAAGTTCTAGTGGTGCAAATTATGACTAAAGAAAATTATCTCACTCAAGTAAAATTAGCAACAAAAATTTGCTCTAACGATGAAATTTTAACTTTAGTAACTATATGGAAGACGGATTCCTCCTTGATATTATTATTAATAACATTATTATTAATATTATTAGTTATTATTATTAACATTATTATTATTATTAATAATAGTTATTTTATTACTATAACTATTCTTAAGGTTATTAATATTAATTATTAAGAATATTTAACATTACTAATAACATTATAATTAATATTATTAATAATAATATTATTAATAACATTAATATTATTTTTAATATTATTAAAAAACATTATTATTAATAGTAATATTATTACTATAACTATTATTATTACTATTAATATTAATATTAATTATTAATAATATTATTATTAACATAACTAATAACATTATAATTAATATTATTAATAAAAATTTTAATAATATTAATAATAATGACAATAAAATTAATATCATCATAAAAATAGTAAAAGTTATAAGATGATCAAAAAGATTTCTTTAGTGGTGGTTACAAGTTTCTATACTTATAAAATTATGGAATATTAATAATAATAATAATAATAAAAATGGTAATAAATAAATATTGAATAATAATATTATTAATGGTATGTCGATAAATTTATCAACAAATATATTATCGACAACTTTTTTACTATAATTTTTTCGTCAATTTTTTATTTATTTACTGACAGAATTTTGACACTATCAACAATTTTTTAGTAGATAAAATCAATATTTTTTGTTGTGATAATAATGTGAATTAATAATAATTACTTAATGATGCTTGTATACTCATTTATGAAGTGAAATTATTATGTTTTGAATTATTACTTATCTCATATTTATCAATTATTTGGATGCTATGATCGTGTTCTGTTATCAAATAGACTATAAAATGAATTAATAAATCTACACACATGCACACACACCACCCCATTCCCACCTATTCAACATCTCCTTTTACCTAGTTTAATCAATTTTATCTATTTTTATTTGGTTTTCTCATTCTTTGATATTTTTTTGAGGATGAGAAATTTTATAATTTTTTTATTAAATTATTTAATCATTTCATAGACTAATTTATGAAGACTAGTTCATTTTTCATAAAACTTACTTTAATTTGTTCTTTTTTGTTTCTTTTGGATTTTAACCACAAACTTCTCTCAATATTTTGTAGTATTTTTAGGACGTCGCTAAAAGTTGGATTTAATTTATAGCAAATTAATCTTCAATTGATATTTAACAATCTATTATATTAAGAATAACATTATAGTTTGATCAAATTCATATATTAAATATTAGTGGGAGAGAAAAACTAAAGCTGATATTATTATCAAAAGCTAAAATATTACATGATATAGAAGAGTATATATAAGAATCTCATATACTGTTACATGTTAACTTTACTCTTAAACTCATAGTTAAAGCAGGTACAACCTTGAGTTTATTTCGAATCTTAGTTTATTTCGAATCCGAAGAAAGGTGACTCCTGCCTGACACAGATTTAGTGAGCATATCAATAATTTGATAACGTGATGAGATGTGAAGGAGCTGAAGTTGTTAAGTTTAAACATTATCTCTAACAAAACGGAAATCTAACTCAAAGTATTTAGATTTAGAGTGGATGATAGGATTAACACTATAAATAAACAAAACGTAAAAACAATAAATATCACTGATTTTGGTCAATGATGTTTTATAATAAAAACAAGACAAAAGGATAACAATTTTTGAAGAAAATGAGTGATTAATAATTACATAGATGGGACCATGAATGTGATATTTTTATCTTTGTTCTCATAAAAGAAGTACAACATCACATCTAAGAGATTGAAATAAAGTTGATTACCCCATCTTTGTTTTTTAATAAAAGGAATAGTACATAGCTTCAATAATTGATTGAACAATAAATAATATAGAACATGTTTCTCAATCCTTAAAAAATAAAACACTTATTTCTTTATAAAATATTAGATTTTGTATAAATACGTTTTTCTTAATTGAAAACAAAGAAAAATAATTAGTTTTATTAAACTTGCCTCCAATGATTTTCTTTTTAAGAAAAACACCATGAAAAATTCAATACCAATAAAGAATAAACAAATTTATATGAAATTATCATGACAACATATTTATTTATTTTATATGTAATTCTCATTTGAATTCCTAAAATTAATTTATATGAACTTATATTTTCCTTTTGGAATGTTTTGATAAAGTCCTAAACATTCTTAAGTAAACTTAACTAAACTTTAGATTTACAAAAATGTGATTAGAGTGCTAGGTTTGCTATATTTAGATGTCCACTTCAAAATTTTGAACTAAAAGAATTATTTTTAAAATTTTTCGATATTTGATAATTTTAAAAATAAAAAAAATCAAAGTAGTATTATAATGTTCATGTACTAACCATGTAAAATAATTTTATATTAATTTTTAATTACAAACCATCATTGATGTGATTTTTTATTTTTATCATAAATATCAACCAATTATTCAATAAATAATTTTTAATTAGATGATAAATTAAGTAATTTTTTTTTCTCTTAAATAAGATATAGTTTTAGTTATACGAGTGAAATAACATTATAAAAAATTATTAAATAATAATTAAAAACAAAAAATAATTAATCATTATGTCGACTAATTAAATATTATTTTAAAGACTAAAAAATTAATTATATTTAAAGTGATTTTTATTAATAATAAAAAATTATTAAATAATTTTTAAATTAATATATAAATTAACTACCAAGATTTTAACTATTAATATTTGAAATTCTAAATTATTTTTTTTGAAAATAATTTAAAATATAAAATAGCAAGTAATTTAAACTTTTTATAATTAACCGTGAGATACTAATTTAAAAACTATTTTATAATTTTTTATTAATAATAAAAATTACTTTAAATATTAATAATTTTTTAATTTATAAAATAATTTTTAATTTAATCAAATAATAACTAATTATTTTAATCTTTACTACCTAATAATTTAGAGAAAGTGACCGTTCTATTCGTAAATACGAGAGTTAATTGAGTTAAATTATTAATACAAAGTATTAATTATTTGTTAAATAATCAAATTAATTACTTTTAGTGAATTCTCAACCCCTTTTTCTCTATTAATAACAAATTTAAATTAAAAAATTTATCAAACAAACTTTTATAAAACTGCAACTGTATGACTTTTTTTTCCATATTCAAAGAAGTAAAAGTTTAATATTTTTTATAGACTAAATTACCAATTGTTCAATAATTAAAGTCTAAATTATTAATTTATTCTTTAAAAGTGAAAACAAATAAAAAAGTAATTGTTCACACTGGTGGTACTCGTCAGCACACGTTAGTCTCTGATTCACACTCTGAAAAAGAACATTTCTCACGTTCCATAATGTAAAGTAGGTGATGATACTTAAAAACTAAAATATTAATATTTTAATAGTATTTATTTAATTTTTTAATTTAAAATATTATTATATTATCATAACACGTTGTCAAATGAAAGTTACTTTGCAGCATTTCCCTACAATTATCAAAATTTTCTAAATAATTTTCTAAACTTTGTTGAATACCCACTAAAAAAATCATTATATAAAAATAAAAAAATCGTTATATAAAAAGGAACTTTAAAGATAAAAAATTAATTATTATATTAAAAAAATTAAATACTATTTTAAAAATTAAAAAATATTGATATTTAAATTAATTTATATTATTAATAAATAATTTTAAATTAATATCTAATTAAATACCAAGATTTTAGATATAATTTTAAAATTTAAATAATTAATTACTAAAACTTAAATAATTAATTAGATACTAAATTTAAATATCAATAATTTTTTAGTTTTTAAAATATGATATAATTTAGTTATTATAAAAATTAATAATTTTTTTTTATTTTAAATTGGTTTTTATTTAATGATTATTAAACTTAAACATTAACAATAATAACTATTATACTTAAGAAACTTTTATATATTATTATATTTTATAATCTTACATTTGAGTCATTGAATTGTTGCTATTTATTTTAGAATTAAAATATTAAATATTTTAAGTTTCACTTTTCTTTGACCTTACAATTCTGACTACCATAATAAGAGTTTCAAGTTATTTATATTGAATAAAGAAGGAATTGTCGATGATGTTTATTCTTGCATTCCCAACCTACGACAAAGTCTAAGAGTTTTCTCCTCTGGTCGTGTGTATGTTCGTTTCCTCAACTAACCTATGTCTGGTTTTCATTATGTGCTTCAAAACAAACTGGGTTAGACTGATACATGCATGTGAAATGTGTAGGAAAAAGGGTGGTGGGGTTCTGTCAGAAACATGGAAGAGGAGAATGTTAAAGAGCCATTGTTGGAGAAGAAGAAGAAGAAGTACTACGAGAACTGCCCTGGTTGTAAAGTGGATAAAGAGAAAGAGTTGAGTGAGGGACAAGGTGTACCCTTCACAAAGCTTTTCATCGTGTGGATGCTCGTGCTTTGTGCTGGTATGCATTTCACACTCTTTTCATGCATTATAACTTCTGCAAGAGTTGGTTCTGGTTTTTGTGATCATGGTGAAGTTCGGATACGGCCAAAATGGCGTCGTCGGTGTTTCCGATACACCACGGACACAGACACACGGTGGAAGCATGCTCAACACGGTGTCAGACGTTTTTTATTGGGCCGGAAACAACCCTCTTTCTGGATACGTCGGAGGAGGCACGTTTCCCTCCTTGGACACGCAGAAAAGTTAGAAAAAAAAACATTGCTCAGTATTTTAAAGACCTCTTCTCTTCCACACTAAATCTCAGATAAAATATGATAAAATCTAAAAAAAATCTCAAACAAAATATTAAAATTTCCAAAAAGTAAAAGTTAAACATTATATTTTTATTTTTATTTTTTTTCATATAACAAAATATATTACTACATTTTAATTTATATATAGCCGTGTCCCGTATCCTATAATTTTCAGTTTAACCGTATCTTCTTGTCCGTGCCCGTATCCGTGTATGTGCTTCTTATGCTTTGGTGAAGAAGATTAGAGTGTCTATTTAATGAAAATTGGTTTCCTAGATTCTACATGTTGATGAGTTTATGTATATGGAAGGTTATATATAGATGACTTATTATGAGTAGTTTCACTGGATTTGAGGAACTTACTGTATATAATCTTCAACTCAATAAAAGTTTTGTGTTTTCTTGTTTCTGTATATTCGAACACAACAGTTTTCTTGTTGCAACTTTTGTGGTGTTGTGTTTGAAAATCTCGTATTGGTAATCTGTGAAATCGAAGTTCATACACATCCAAACTTCAGTTCATCCTTTTCTTTTCTTGAAGAAAAACAGGAAAAAGGTCAACTATTGGTGAATGATTGAATCGAGATTATTGCTTCATATTTCTGTTGAATGCTCAAATATTTTATGGGATTTTAGATTTCAGTGTTTTGAATGAAAATCAGTGTTTTACTGTTCTCAGTTTTTTGGTTGAATGAGTTGTTTTTTGTCCTATCTGATGTGAATTTCTTGTGTTGTGTACAGCATTGCCAATATCATCTCTCTTTCCTTTCCTTTATTTCATGGTGAGTTTAACCATCAAGAGGGCTTTGCTGCAACTTCTCTCAGTACATAGTTATCTATTTCTAGTACTAGAAGTTAAATTTTAAGTTTTTATTTATTTATCATTACAACTGAAAAATTAATTTAAGTATCAAGTCTTTGTTTAATCAGCATTTTTATAATTAAAAAGATTTATTTAATAACAAGTAATTTAAATTATTTAATAACAACTAATTTAGAGAAAAAAAAATAACTATAAGAATAATTAATAACTATAGTAATTTAATTAGACAGTATTTTATAAATTAAAAATTTACCGGTATTTAAAATAGTTTTTATGATTAATAAAGATTTATAAAATAGTTTTCAAGTTGGTATTTAAAATAAAATTGGTATTTAAAATAGTTTCTATTACTAATAAAAATTTATAAAATAGTTTTTAAATTAATATAAAACATTAACTATCAAAATTTTGTTTATAATTTTAAATTAAAGATTAATTTGAAATCTAGAATAATTAGTAGCTCCATCTTATTATATAATGTTGGATGTTAATTTAAAAATTATTTTATAATTTTTTATTAATAATATAAATTACTTTAAATAAAAATAATTTTTTTAACTTATAAAATAGTATCTCATTTAATGACTATATAACTAATTATTTTTTTTTGTCTTTAAAACTAATTAGTATTGATTATTTTTCTTACAATGTTATATATATAATAGCATAATAATTTAGAAGGAAACAGAAAATAGCATAATGTTCAATCTAAGTCATTCTGAGTAATTAATTAGAAAATTTTCTTCAGTGTTAAACACACAAAAGTCAATTTTTTATTGCTTATGTTCTTCCTCCTGTTTTGTTCTTGGTTATGAATTACTCGAGAAAAAAAATCTTCAATGAATGATTAACTTTATGCTGCTGCATATCCTCAATATTTAACATTTATTTTCAGGTAAGGGATTTTAATATTGCGAAAACAGAAGCTGATATTAGTTCTTATTCTGGTTATGTGGGTAAGATCACTTCTAGTATTTCCATTTTTTTGAAGTCTTGAATTGTTGTAAGCTATTTATCTGTGGTGTCTGCATGATACAAAATGTTGCAGGTTCTGCATTTATGCTTGGCAGATGTTTGACATCTTTATTGTGGGGAACTATAGCTGATCGCATTGGTCGAAAACCTGTTATAATTATTGGAATTATTTCAGTGTAAGTATATATGTCAAGGAATTGCATGCTTTCTTTAAGATTTGGTTTGAAGTTTCTCATAATTATCAATGCTTATACTTGATCTCAGCGTCATTTTCAACACACTATTTGGCCTTAGCACAAGTTTTTGGATGGCTGTTATCGTGAGGTTTCTTCTGGGAAGTTTAAATTGTTTGTTTGGACCAGTGAAGGTATAATACTTTAACTTCTATCAGTTAGCAATTTCATGTTTCATCCACAAGTTGGATACCAATTTCATGTTAAATCTCATTCATGTTTCCATTCGAACATCTATTTTCCTAACTCCTTTATTCATCAGGCCTATACCACTGAACTTTTTCGAGAAGAACACCAAGCTCGTGGACTCTCAACCGTAAGCATCACCAGCTCCTTTAAGTAGTTCTTAGAACTGCATTTCCACACTAGTAATTGAATTTGTGATTTGGGTTTAGGTAAGTGCAGCTTGGGGCATAGGTTTAATAATTGGCCCAGCATTGGGAGGCTATTTGTCTCAGGTACTATCTCTATTCTTTTCCATCTGGAGTATACAATATATATTTTCTTTGTAACAATTGTTTTTGAATTGAAAGACTTCTGGTGTTTTGAGAAGATTATACCAGAAATTCTGT
>Ga0123342_1003188_pt1 | contig 26550 bp, 18 predicted proteins | sample Turbeawhitnodule_FD_89960 | JGI IMG/M metagenome (GOLD analysis project Ga0123342, IMG submission 89960) | Root nodule microbial communities of legume samples collected from Mexico - Turtle bean Mexico white nodule | ecosystem: Host-associated > Plants > Roots > Nodule | place: Mexico: Nepantla...
CCAAAACAAACAATCGGTTGTTTCCTCGAATCAATCGGTTGTTTTGGTTCTAACAGTTCAACCATTTGAAAAACAGTTTTCAATCTTTTCTCAAAACATCTAAGTATAAACAATCGGTTGTTTTAACTTAGTTTGAAAAACATTTTACTTTCACAAAGATTGAGAATGCCTATGCTTTAGATTCGATCAAAGGGTGGATTACAACACTCAAACTACCCCAGAACTAAACTAAACCAGCACAGCAACAACAAGCACAACCAAGGCTTCAACATTCTTCAAAGGGTTTGGATTCTTCAGAGCTTGAACACCACTTGGTTCAACAGCTTCCTGTTGCTACCACAAGATTTGCTTCAACCATATTCATGCTAAAAATATTTAGAAGTTTGAAAAAAGAACTCCAAGATAGGGTTATTAGTGATGAATGATCTTCTTACAAAGATGTGGATATTGCATAATCCGTGAAAGAAACTTTGTTGACCGATAATTGGTGGATGAAGGTTTATACTTGCTTTTATTGCCCCTATTTATAATGTCTCATAGAAACATATACATATATGACTAATCTTCGCTTAGTATACGAAACGTGATATTCAATGATTGAAAATGTGAGAAAGATCATATACCAACATGAAAGAAAGACATAAACAAGTGAACATTCATCATTTTTTAAGGTAGTAAAGTCAATATTAATTGATTGTTGGACTAAGAATAACACATTTCTACATTGTCTTTCTTATTCTTTAAATCAAAGGTAATACATGATATAGTTAAATTGTTTTATAATTATATTTTGTTGTATACATATTATTTATAATATCATAAATTTATAATATTATATTAATTTATGTTTATATATTTTTAATGTAGTACATATTATAGTAATGGATGGTTAAATTAATATTCACAAAGTTGCCCCACATCAAGATGGAGATTACTCATGAAATGAAGAGATGTTTTAAGAGGTACTTTGATGATGCAGACGGTAAATGTAGAGTTTGCAAACATTTCAGATGGAAGAGAAGATTTTGTTGATGCAAACTCTTTAAATGATAGAGGTAAAATTTGCAAAATCACGGTGGATTGTTCATGGAGCTCATGCACCAACACTTCAAAAGATAGCTTTTAAGTTACTTGGACAACCATGTTCTTCTTCTTGTTGTGAAAGGAAGAATTAGAGTACGTACTTTTTTATAGATTCTTTGAAAATAAATAAGATGACACCTGAAAGGCAGAGGATATAGTATTTGTTCATAGTAATATTTGTCTTCTTTCAAGAAACTCCTCAAAATACAAAGAAGAGGAAACTAAATTGTGGGATATTGTAGAAGATAATTCTTCACTGGATGACAATGAAATTCTTAAGATTGTTAACGTATCTCTGGATGAACCAAAATTAGAAGTTGTATTTTTCAATGAATATGAACAAATATAAAATTCAAAAAATATAATTTACATAAGTTTATGTTTTGTTACATTTTTTTAGAAATGTTTCTTTTGATTTTTTTTCAAATTATAAAGTATATTACTACATTTTAATATTACATTTCATTGAATTCAGTAATATATATTGGCGTGTCCCATGTCTTATAATTTTCAATTTAGTTGTATCTTATCCATGTCTTATAATTTTCAATCATTTCCCAACTACATGTTCCCGATCCTATTACCAAAGCAACAAGTCTCAAGGGATGATTGAGATGAAGATATGGATGTAGAGATTGATTGTTTGATTCCCAAATTCAATGAAATTGGAGATGATCAACCACACTTTCTGGTTTCTCCTTCTCAAAGGGTGTAACTCCAAGTAAAACCACAAATATTAACACAGAGACGTTATATCAAATCTAAATTAAAACTGAAGCATCATGGGTCGAACCCGACGTTAAGAGATATGTAGGTTGCTTGGAGATTGTAAGAGTAAACTTGGCTTTTTGTCTCATTGGCGTATGTCTGAGACTAGGGGGTTGTAATGTCATGGGTCGAGCCCGATTTTGCAAATAAACATGTTGTCTACTGATTCATATTTAAGGACATTAATTTCGTATCAGCGTAAATCAAGGAATTCCGAATAATCAACCTTAAATAGGAGGAGACAACATTTATTACTGAATTAAGCCTATTATAAAACGAGATACAAGGAGAAGGAGATATAAGGGAAATAAAACAACTCACAATACACAACAACACATGGAGTACTTTCAACTAATATTTTATATTATACTCATTATATTTTATGTTCTTACCGACTGATTTGAGTGTCGGATTATTTTTTGCAAGTGAACCCCCCTCATTTCTTTGGAGCCCATAAAACTTGCAATGATACGATCAAATGACAATCTCAAAATTTATCCGACCTCAACTACATCTGCTTTGAGAAACATCTTTTTTAACTAAAACAAAAACATAACATTTTGATTTTATAAAATATAAAAATATAAAAAGACTATACTTTCATTGAATAACTAAACACGATCCTGATCCTTCATAAATTTTATTATATAAAAAAATGGTCCTTAATAAAACTTAAGGAGAAAAACATATTTAATAGTATAATAATTTACTTAGTTATATAATGATTGTTTTTCACTTGGCTTGTAAATGATGTATATGTATTATTTGAATACGATGAGATTAAAGAATATAGGAGGAAAAAGATATGCCGTATTTGATTCTCTTAATAAAATTTGAATTAATAAATAAAAGTTATTTGTAGGAAGAAAATAATTGAGATGAGGTGGTTGTATAGGAATTGACAGAGGAAGAAGGTCGAAAAATAGAAGAGAGAAAGGAGAGAAGTAACTGCCACACGTATAGAGAGAGAGAGAGAGAGAGAGGGAAGTCCTTGAAATTGTGTCCACGAATGAGCAAGAAAGAAGGGAAGAAGAAAAGATAAAAGGCAAAAGAGGGTAGTTGAATCTCCCCCTCCCTTCTCCCACACTTTCCCTACAAACAAAATGAGAGAAATCCTCCACATCCAAGGCGGCCAGTGCGGCAACCAGATCGGAGCCAAGTTCTGGGAAGTCATCTGCGGCGAGCACGGCATCGACCAGACCGGAACCTACAGCGGTGACTCCGAACTCCAACTCGAGCGTATCAACGTCTACTATAATGAGGCCAGTGGCGGAAGGTACGTTCCACGTGCCGTCCTCATGGATCTCGAACCTGGAACAATGGATTCGGTCAGGTCCGGCCCCTTCGGCCGGATATTCCGCCCCGATAACTTCGTCTTTGGCCAGTCCGGCGCCGGAAACAACTGGGCCAAGGGTCACTACACGGAGGGTGCCGAACTCATCGATTCCGTCTTGGATGTTGTGAGGAAGGAGGCCGAGAACTGCGATTGCTTGCAAGGTCTCCGCACAATTCTATTTTTTTTTTATTTTTTTCTTCAAATTTCAGTTTCAATTCTCTCAATATCAAAATTCAGTTCATGGAACGAGGGATGCCATCCGTCATATACCCTATTTTGACCATTAATTATCCATGTGGAATGCGCAATTCTTTTATGTTAATGCATGTTTTTTGTTTGTAATTTTGCTCAATTCAATGGCTTTAACAGGGTTTCAAGTGTGCCACTCTTTGGGGGGTGGAACTGGCTCGGGCATGGGAACGCTTCTGATCTCGAAGATCCGGGAAGAGTATCCTGATCGTATGATGCTGACGTTTTCCGTTTTTCCTTCCCCCAAGGTATCTGACACAGTTGTGGAGCCGTACAACGCCACGCTTTCTGTTCACCAACTTGTTGAAAATGCCGATGAATGCATGGTTTTGGACAACGAGGCTCTCTACGACATCTCTTTCCGTACCTTGAGGCTTGCTACACCATCTTGTAAGTTTCAGATTTCTTTTGCTGAAATTTCTGCACTCAATTTTGTTTTTGATCCCCCTTTCTGAATTGAATATTTTTGCATTATATTGTACGCTTATTTTAGTTGTAATTCAATGTTTCATTTTTTTTTTCTTGTTTTGCTGCAGTTGGGGACCTTAACCATCTCATCTCTGCTACCATGAGTGGAGTTACCTGTTGTCTACGTTTCCCTGGACAGCTTAACTCTGATCTTAGGAAGCTTGCCGTGAATCTGATTCCATTCCCCCGTCTGCATTTCTTCATGGTTGGATTTGCACCCTTGACATCAAGAGGATCCCAGCAGTACCGGAACTTGACTGTGCCAGAACTGACTCAGCAGATGTGGGATGCTAAGAACATGATGTGTGCTGCAGATCCACGCCACGGCCGTTATTTGACCGCATCCGCAATGTTCCGTGGAAAGATGAGCACCAAGGAGGTAGATGAGCAGATGATAAATGTACAGAACAAGAACTCTTCTTACTTTGTTGAGTGGATACCCAACAATGTGAAGTCCAGCGTGTGTGACATCCCTCCACAGGGTCTTAAGATGTCATCTACATTCGTTGGAAACTCCACATCAATTCAGGAGATGTTCAGGAGAGTTAGCGAGCAGTTCACAGCGATGTTCAGGCGCAAGGCTTTCTTGCATTGGTACACTGGTGAGGGAATGGATGAAATGGAGTTCACTGAGGCTGAAAGCAACATGAATGATCTGGTGGCAGAGTACCAGCAATACCAGGATGCTACTGCTGATGAGGAAGAGTATGAGGATGACGAGGAGGATATTGCTTGAGGCGTCTTTCAGTTGTGAAGATTGCTTAGTGTGCATGGATGGATTTAAATTGTGAAGCAGTAAGCTAAAACATTGTTTGTTGTTTGTATAAATTCAGGGTCGTTGTTTAACCTGGGTTTTGTTGATTTAAGACCTCTGTTATTTATTAAGTCATCGGATGTTTTACCGGTGGGTAGAAAAGTATGCACATTAACGTCTGCAGTTCTCGTATTTATATTCCCTTTACCTTTTCTATCGCCATGATGAGTATCATTGCTTGCCTTTCAACTAATTCATTATTTTACTATGTTACCCCAAGACCTCAGAGTGGGAGGTTTCAATTTTTTCTAGCTTACACATTGACTTGTGTCAGTGTTGTGAAGTATGTGAAAGAAATTATGTGAGATATTCGTAAAAGAGTCTTCATACATAAAAAAAAGTGTTACAATCGAAAAATATTTTTTTAAATTAATCTATTTTTTATATTGATCAAATTATAATTATAATGTAATATATTTCAAAATATGAAATTGTAAAAAGTAACATTTTCCTTTATATATAATTTTTGCAAATGTTAGGTACATTAATTTAAAGTTAAAGATATATTTTGGTAATTCTAATATTATATAATTTATCGTATGATATTAATTGTCTTTATGTATCACATCAATTGTTTTACATTTATTTTATTTTATTTTAATGATGAGTAAAATTCTTACATTGATTTTTTTCAAGACAAATACTTACACTTTAAAGTTTGATTTTTTTTTCCTTCAAAAAAGGTCCAAAATACACAAACTTCATTACAATATTTGATCTTACCTTACGATTTTCTTAGTTAGGGAAAATAGGATTTAATTTATCTTTATGTAAAGGGTTAATTAACTTGTTGATGTATATATAACTTGTTGCAAGCTTTGTGAAGAATTATAAGTTATGGAAGATGTTTCAAACCGTCTTAGGTACGTATGCTATTAAAGATTTGAGAAATAATTGTAAGATAATAAAATCTTGAAATTTTCACCATTGATCTTGAACCATGTTAAATAACATAAGTTATAAATTAATTAACTTTTTTTCTACTTTAATACATTTTAAATCTTTCTTAATGAGTTTAGCACGGGTACATAAGGATTTTTTTAAGAAAAATGCATAAAGATACTTTCTAAATTATACAATAAAAAGATGTTGTTTGAATTTAAGGTTCAAACTCAACCGTGAATATTATTTTTTTTCCCTACTCCAAAAAGACTATTTTACGATGGGGGAAGAGTTTACAATGAAAATATATATTATTTTTTATATAAGTCATCTACCTATAATTTCAAAGATCGAAGGCTTTTTCATTATCTCATACACGTCAGACTCTTTTTTTTATATATATTAAAAACCCTTTTTTTAAATGAAGAGTTTCCTTGTATATATGTATAAAATGAACTATTGAAGGTTGCGTGTTTCAGAGTATTTTGAGTCAGTTTTTTTAGAGGTTCGTTACTTTATTGAGTCAGTTTTTTTAAAGGTTCGTTATTTTTTTGCTGATAACCTCTATTTTGTATTTTAAGGAGTTAGTGAAATCAAACTTTTTGTTTCTAAGATGTCTTTTACTTGTGTAATTAACCTGTGCATTGTACGGAAAAATGAAGGTATTAATGAGTTATGAATTATTATTAATATATTAATAAATAAAGAGATTACTTTAATTTGTGTCAGGTGAATAATTAGGTCTTATTTCTTCTAACAAACACGCATGAATTTTCTTATAACGTCACGTGTAGAAGTTTTTGCTGTTAAAAAAATTTAGAATAAATAAGTTCCTCGAAAAAACATATTCGTTAGAAACCAAAAATATATTACACATAAATATTAGTCATGATTGTCCACATAAATTCAAATTAAAGAAACTGTTCGTTTTCATCAAGGCTTAAATATTTTACTGATTTTAAAAATTATTAAGATATATATTCATTAATATCATTTTTCGCAATGACGATGACTCTAATGTGTTGAGATGACTGGTGATCATCTGTCTCAAAAGTAAGCTGATCGTGTTTCTGAAGTCAATGTTTCTTTCGCTTCCAAATTTTACATAGCTTTTTAGGAAGATCTCTAATAAGAACTTTACATTTAACTTGTTCGTTTGAATATTGAAGTAGAGAGGGTTACTATAAAATGCACCACAAAATTAAAGGTTAGTGGGTTCCGACCTTCAATGTTCCTAAAGAACTTTATCACAGTATCATCGTACAATGGACGCTTAAATACTGTTATATGAAAATTGTCTTCCCCCACGTAACGGAACAGGATGTCATGAAATCCTTCCAAGGCATACAGCTTACGCAGTTCATCCCAATCATTAATAATCATCGGATAACGCAGGTCCATATTGTAAAATACCTTAAGTAAATTTCCTCTATGATAAATAAGAATCCATACAGGACCCAGTTCTCTATCAAATATTATTGCAAACCCACGGTCCACAAGACCTTCAAACTTGTACAGTGAATGATTAAAAGGTTAAAAGTATTAGGAATCAATAAAATATTAAAAGCTATGCATAATATAAAGGAAGTGAAAATAAAACATACATCCTTGCATTCTATGGTTGTCTTGAACGTACCCACTGTATCACGGCTTACAATGTCAGTTGGGTCTGAGTTCTTCATTTTGTTGGTTTACAACTTAAGAAAGAACTAAAGTAAACAAAGGTTTACAAAGGAAGAAAATATACAAAGGGGAGGAGATGGTAGAAGTTCACAATCTGGATATCCAACAACATGACAAGTTCATCAATACAAAATCATATGACAACAAAGGAAATACATAAAAACAACATAAGCAAATACTTTTGAAATCAACAGTAAAAGTAAGAATGCAACACATTTTAATGTAGTAGTAGATGATGCCTCCATAAATAAAACAATAGGTTAAAAAGAAACATAAGCATAATAAAATTAACTAAAATATAAAGAAGAACGAAAATCAGCAAATAATGTAATTCATTGTCTTCATACTCTTCATTGACTTCAAGCTGCAAAAAAAAATATAAATATATACTAATTAAATCTAATTCAAACAAAATAAGGATAACAACTACCAAAATATAATTGTATAAATAATCAATAACATGTCTTAATCAAATCCATTAAACTTTGATGTAACACTAGACATTTGCACGTATGTGTTTACAACACAAAATTAGGAGTACCACATATTACAATCCATATCATTAAACTTATTAACATGATTGAAATTCCAATATGATTATGTATGTGTTTATATCTCCATGATTCAAGCAGGAAAAAAAAAACAACTAAACTTAAGGATAAAACAGTAACTTCTAAATGTACTCCTCCAACATTACAAATCAAAGCAATTTCATGTGTAACTTGAAAACATTTCTCAAAATCCAGTAAACAATTTTCAATTATATACACCTGCTCATAATGAGGATCATGGGTGGATGCAGATGAATGTAGCCCCACTCCACCACTTTCTTTAGTTAAAACACGTGTCATCATATTATTTATGTCATCCTCTTCTAAATCTGGATTTTGCTACTTTACCACAAATTTTACCATTTCCTCTAGAACTTCAATTTTCTTCGTCATGTCACTCACTTCATTTGCATGTTCATTTCTTATAGTAGCAATTTCTTCATTCTTTTTAAATGTTGATGATGTCATAGTCTTTCCATAACACCGTACTCTCCCAGGTTTCTCTTTCCCAAATATTGATTGAAATGCTTGTTCCGCAGATTCACTTGAGTTTTCAATAGAACCTTGAAGCTTAGTCTAATAAAAGAGAATGAATTTTATTTATTAAAAATAATATATTTATATGAACTTCATAAATAATTTGTAAACTTACAATGATATTATATATTTCTTCATCCATTTCTTTTTTTCTTCGGTTTTCTCAACGTTGACGAGTTGTAATAAACATTTAAGTTTGGATAACTTTTTCTTCTACCTTTTTTTGGCACACTATAACAATTATATATTAAAAACTAATAACAAAAAATTAATAGGATAATTTTGAATTGTATTAAAAATATTAAAACATAATTAGAAGTAACTTATGAATTCTAACAAAATTGGTTAATATACATAAAAAGTTAACATATCAATAGATCAATGTTACTCTTATACCAACTTACTAAAACAAAAATAATACATATAAAAAAATCTAGAAAAATAATACTGTATATACCCGACCCTTATATTTTACCAATACAAAATATTTTTCATAATGCACACCAATAAAATTTCACAAAAATATATAAACTGGATAAGCGTGAATACGAAGCAAAATACCTTACAGTACAACATAATAATATTATAAGTATTAATATAATAAAAATAGTAATATTGTAATTTCAGAAGAGAAATTAGTTCCTATCTTATCCTAACCTTAATATTTTAAAATTTCAAATGACTAAACCAGTAGAAAAATAACAACATAAATAAGTGATATATAAGTCCTAAAACTAAATTAACAAGTCATAAGATTAAATAGAAGAAAACATAATCATTAATCGTTAATTTAATGATTAACCATAATAACAAAAACTTAACATTATTGAAGAGTTTCTTGGATCTAGTAATATTATGATAAAATAAAGTGTAGATATATAAAAGCAAATTATAATTAAATAGTAGAAGAAAGTTACTAAACCATTTGCTGATACCATAAAACCATTTTCTGATATAATTGGTAAGAAGCAAATATAATGCTGTAATGGTGCTGTCAGTGTCAAGCTGCAGCGAAGCAAAAAGCGACAGGGACTTTGTTTATATTCATAAAGTAACAACACACACTTTTAGCCACTACCAAAATAGCTTCGATTTATGGTTACTTTCCGCATATTTTAAAAGGCCTATATTTAAATATTTTTTTTTACAAAATCAATTAATTAATTTTATTACTAACTTCACAATAACCATTGGAAATTTAATTAATGTAGCATATAGTATTACAGCTCAGCGTTGAATAAAATAATACAGACTAATAATATTAGCAGTGGATGTATGATTTATTTTTACCTTAATTAAATTTGAAGCATTTTAAATAACTTTAATTAAGTTCTTATCACTTAATTTAGTTTTCATTACAAACTTTTATTATATTGAATGTTTAAAATATTTTTGAATTAATAATTTTTGTTATTTGAATTTTGTTCCTGTTAATTGTGTGGATATTTAAGAAGAAGGATGATGCGTTGGCAATGGTGGAAACCGGAGACGGAAAATCGGAGTAGTTTTCTATTCTGAGAGAGAAAGCGTTAACGGCTAGAAGAGAAGGAAGAGTAAAGATAAAATGGAGGTTGAAATTCCGTTCCCATTCCGCTGAATAATACATCACATCCTTTTCCAACTCCCTCTCCTGTGCGCAGAGGGAGCTCCTCGGATCTCACGTCTCTATCTTTCTGTCGTCTCTCTCTCTGCACTGTTCGTTCCCTCCACTCTTTCATTTTCCAGATCTGCATTTCATTTCCATTTTCATTTTCATTTTCATCTCTTTCCTTCTTTCAGCACCAAGATGGTTGCCCAGAAATTCCTCGTGGATTTGAACAAGCCTCTTGTGTCCCAGGTAAACCCAATAACGTCCTTTTCAATCTGCATTCATTTTCAGGAATTGCCACGTCTCTTTACTTTTTGTTTCGCTCGCAGGTTGGCCATCTCGGAGAAGACTATGATGAGTGGGTTCACGAACCTATCGTAAGCAAGGAAGGCCCTCGCTTTTTCCAAAGCGATTTTCTGGAGGTACGCACATTCCTATCCATCGTCAATTTTTTATTTATCAGATTATCACATTCAATCGAGTCTTAGGTTAACTAACGTTGTCGTGTCTCTTCATTGGGACAGTTGTTCACGCGCACTGCATGGTGGGTCATTCCAACCGTTTGGGTGCCTGTTGCGAGTTGGTTCATTTCCAATTCTGTAAAATCAGGTCTCCCTTCTCAACATGTGGCTCCTTTCGTCCTTCTTGGAATCTTCGTCTGGACTTTGGCGGAATACACCTTGCACCGATTCCTCTTTCATATTAAAACCAAGAGCTATTGGTATGATTTCTTTCTTTCTTTCTTTCTCTTCTCTGTATACATGTGATCGGTAAAATCTATATGCATGAGATTGATTACTTGTTTTTATAATATTGCTTCAGGGGAAACACCTTTCATTATCTTCTCCATGGCTGCCACCACAAGCACCCCATGGATAGCTTTAGACTTGTTTTCCCCCCTGTTGCAGCCGCTATATTAGCTCTCCCGGTATTTCTTTTCTTACCTAATATACAAAAAATCATGCATTTCAATGCATTCATAGTTGTTACTACCATGGTTTGAAATTACGGTTTTGTTTTGGTTCAAATGCGGCTTAATTGTGCAATTGACCTTTATACCTTATAAGGGAATCTAATGATTGCCCCTCACCCTATCATGTAGGATCCGGATTTTTAAAGTAAGAAATTCAGTCTTGAGGATAAAGTATATATAATTTCAGATGTTTATAAGTATATCAACAGTCTACATTAGGCGCCAACAATGAATACCGTTTGTTGATTTTCTCTTCAACTACTTAGATTCCTGAATTAAATGGAGTTAGATCCTATGATCTAGATAAAATTATTGTTATGAGAAACTCTGTTTTAATGTATATAAAAAGTTTCACTTGTTTTGCTGCATACAAAAAAGTTGCCAATTAATTCATCATAGCTCCAGCGTTATAATTATGGTTTCAAAAACCTTGTTATAGATGCAATGCAATCAAATTCATTAATGCAAATATTGAAGCATTCGGTTAATGCTGTGAAATATTGTATTTGTTTGCATACTAGTAATATGTTTTTGCGTTAAAGTCTGTTAATTTCAGTTTTTTATTCCTGGAAGGAAATGTTATTAGAGAAGGTAAATGTAAGGATCAAATTTAATATCTTGAGAATTTAAAATGCATTCAATACTTTGGTCACTAAGAAAATAGAAGAATTAGTGGGAGGATTTTGTAGAAAGGTATTGAATTGTTCCCATCATAAAATGAAATCCCAAAGTCATTAGCCTTATCAACAAATAGTTTGAGCTTCTGAAACTACATCTTTATACCGGTGATCATCTTCTGGTTGGCTTTGTTGATGTCACAAGGGAAAACACCTCACCGTCTGAAACAGAGTATGCAGATTTCCTCTGAAATCGGCCAGAAAACCTTTTTTAGAATTGTGTGAAAATGATTGGTTGGTATGAAGATGTTGGTGGAATTTAGAGATACCACTATCCTATGCCCATACTTTTCTAGCTGAACTTGATAAGCTGTTCGATGAATTGATTTTGTTGCTTTTGTCTCCGTTCAGATCTGGAACTTAGTGAAGCTTGTATGCCCCCCTTCAATTGCTCCTGCCGTGTTTGGAGGTATTTTGTTGGGCTATGTGATGTATGATTGCACTCATTACTACTTGCACCATGGTCAGCCAAAGTCTGAAGTTCCCAAAAGTCTCAAGGTAAAAGCACTTCCCCTCCTTTAGCTGTTAAATTGCAGTGTCCAATGTGCTAGTGGCAATCTTGTCAATGAATAAAACTGGGGCAGTTTACCGATGCATTAGTTCATCAAAAGTTGGCCTTAGTATTTTTAATTCGATTAGAAATTGAAGGACAATAAATTCATGTACTGTGAATGTTGAGACATTCATTTTCATTTTTAGTTAGCCTCTTAAACTTAGCATAAAACATGATAGTATTCTTCTCTCTCCAATCTTCTAGATCGTCTCATTTCTTCTGGAACAAGATTGTTCCTCAGAGCATGATAAGCATGTTTGCCTCTTTCTTTTTTGTCATGACATTGATTTTCTTGTTACTTATGATGTATTGGCAGCTATCTAAATTTACAAGCCAGGAAAAGACATATGATAATTCCTTCATTATTTTGCAGAAATATCACTTAAATCATCATTATCGTCTCCAGAACTATGGCTTTGGGATCACTTCACCCCTGTGGGATAAAGTTTTTGGAACGGTTCCTCCTCCTCAATCAAAGGGTGAAGCGAAACGTAGATAATTGACTGCCATGATTGCATTTGTTCATTGGTTAAGGATAGTGTATAATCCGGAGCTTCAAACGAGATATGTTGATAATTCATAATTCATGTCTTGATTGTTTAATTATCTTGCTCCTATATTGATGTTTCGAAGGGTTAACGTGCTACCATCTTGTATGAAACAATATTAAAATCCGAAAATGTATCATATTTTTGGCATAAAACTCGCCTCCGTCTTCGCAGTTCTTTATGTTGCAACTTTACTTTCCGTGTGAATCATTTGCTGGGATGCCTTGTTTTGTACCTTAACTTCTAATATCAAAGAAATCAACATAGACAACAAAATGATAGGTCTTCACACTTAAGTATGACACTATCTTATAGTTTCACCCGTTTTAGCATTTTTTTTTCTTTCTATAAAATAATTAACTTCAACTTCATTTTTAATATGCTTTTATGTCTATAAATAGTTTCTTTTAAATTTTATTTGATACGTTATATTTTTTTCTCAATTCTTAATTATTTTTTCAATTAATTTCTATTTAAATTTAATGTTTTTCATTATAATATGAATTATTGATTTGATTTAATAACTTTAACTATTTTTATTTCTTTTATAATTTTGACTAATTTTCCTATTTTTAGTTGATATTTTAAACTTTACCTAAATATTTGCAAGCACAAATATTAGCATTGTTAACCTTATGGAAAAGAAATGAAGGATGTGAGATGGAAAATGACTCACTGATTGATTATATAGTCAAGATTCAAGAGAATGGACGGAAGGTCAAAATCCAATAAATATTAAAAATTTATATAAAATATTTATATTTTTTTAAATGATAAAAAAACATTTAAATTTAAAATTACAAAATAATAATCATTAATTTCATATATAATCTTGATGAGTTTATAATAAAAATTGGTATATTTTTTTAACCATATTTATTTTATAAAGGGTATTAGGAACTACATTTAAATAAATAAATTAAATTTGAATAAATTATGATACTCACTCAATTATATTTCAGGACAATAGTAATTCACAATCATTAAAGGATAATTAATTTTTTTATAGATGGAAAATAGAAGAAGAAAAATATTACATTCCATAGTGGATTAGGGATGAAGATTTGTCACTATTTAAGGAGATGGATTTATGAGGAGAAGTTAGAAGAAAGTGAGGTCGTTTAAATTAAAAAAAAATTACAATAATTTGTGAGGAAAATTTATTAAAATTTGTAATAATGCGTTCCTACATGGAGACCTGCATGAAGAAGTTTATATTCAACCTCTCCCTGGTCTTCTTCTTCCTAACAACAATGCTTGTAAACTTCAGCGATCTCTCTATGGTCTTTGCCAAATTGGAAGACAATGATATGAAAAGCTGTCAAATTTCTTAATTTCACAAAATTACATTTTATCTTCAGCTAATCATTCTTTATTCTCAAGACATCATGACACTAACATTGTTGTTATTCTTGTTTATGTGGATGACATTGGGCTTATTGTGAATGATCATGCTGAGATTCTTCATATATAACCAACATGTTGGATCAAACTTTCAAGATTAAGAATTTTGGAAACATCACCTACTTCTTAGGCCTTAAGATAGCCCACAATAGTTCAAGAATTCATCTCAGTCAACGAAAATACACTATAGATTTTCTTCATGAAACGGGTATGCAAGACTCCTTGCCTATGCCTACACATATGACTCATTCTTCCCGTCTCTCTTCAACTGAAGGTATTCAACTTAATAAAGATGAAACCTCAGCATACCGCAGACTTATTGCACGATTAATCTACCTTACAAACACTAGACCTAACATTGTCAATTTGTCTCTACATCCACCAAGTTTCATCAACAAGCTGCTTTCAGATTATTAAGGTATCTTAAAAGCAACCCTAACTATGGTCTATTTATTTCTAGCAATAGTCTTATTCATTTAAAAGCTTATAGTGACTCAGATTGGACAACTTATCTTGACTCTCGAAAATCTATAACTAGTTTTTCTATTTTTTTTTTCGAGTCTCTTATCTTCTGAAGTCCAAGAAGCAACAAATAATCTCGAAAAGTTTCCCTGAAGTAGAATGTAGAGCTCTAGCAGCAACTGCTTGTGAGCTTTAGTGGTTAACTTACATTCTTCAAGACCTTGGCTTAACTTTTATTTCACTAACTACTCTGTAGTGTGATAATCAATCAGCAATTCAAATTTCCTCCAACCAGGTTTTCCACAAGAGAACCAAACACATTGAAATCGATTGCCATATTGTCAGAGAAAAACTTAATGTCGGTCTCCTCAAATTGCTCCCTATCTCTTTGATGACTTTTTACGGCAAGTGCATCATGTTTTCAGAAGTAATAATTTGCCCGTAATGACGAATATCGAACCCACAAGGAACAATTGAATAATCAAATAAAAGATTCACTAAATATAAAACAGAATAATAAAAGTTTGTTGGGATTTGTTAAGATGACAATGATTAATAAGAAAACAAGTTAAATAGTTTATTGTTTCAATTGGAAAAATAGGGATTGAGATTCATCTTTATCACTCTTTTGTATTTTGATTAGCATGACAATATTGTGTTCTTTGATTGATATTGATGTCCGTATAAAAATCATTTATATCGATTTCTTGCATATAAAATTAATAAGATGCTTCCTAAATATTGATTCTTCGCATTTTTATACAACACAACTTATCATTAAGATTAGACGTTGATAGCAATTAACATTTTAAATTTATTCCTAGCATTTAAATATTTTAAGCATTATCGTTTTGGTCAGAACCTTAAAAATACTTTCCAGTCAAATCTAAGTTTTGAGATCTTGGAAAACCAAGCATTACAAATAAAATAATAATACCAATCATCAATCAATAACAAAATATTATGTTTAGATATCACCTCAATACATAAGAGTTTGAACTTATTACTCTCAATCCCAAAAGGTAGAATTAGCCACACATGATGGTTGTTACAAGCAGGGAGAGCAAGAAAAGAAGATTCCAGATGTTTCTCCTTGACGGTTGTCTCCTCTAAGGTTTCTAACCCCTTCTATTCTCTCAATTGGATTACAATTCACTCATTGGTGTTTTCCTCTCAATCCAGGGTTGTGCCTCAAGCCCCCTATTTAACCTAATTTGTTTGGGCTTAAGTGATTTATCGCTTGGGTACTAATGGACTCACTTGGGCAAGTTTTACGTAAAAAGGCCCAACGTTACTGGAGCAATCTCACTCAAGCGAGAATGAGCTCGCTTGAGCGAGATCCACTGGTGGCATTTTGGCTTTTTGCAAATTTGGGGCAACTTTGGTGATGTTTGTGCATTCCAACTTTTCATTTTTAGCTTTGAATATTCTCTTTTTTCTCAGTTATCTCCAGTCTTTCTTAGAATCCTAAAATTAACACAAATTTGATAATAAATCGTTTTTATTTAAATTAAAATCACAAATATGTAAAAAGGTATAGTTTCATAAATTAAGTGTTATTTTATACTTATTTTAACAATTAATACTCATAAATATCTATATTTTAATATGAAATATTATTAAAATTTGACACTTATCACCTTCCTACCATGCAAATCACGGAAATTCTAACTAAAACCCTCGCACCTAATGACTTCAAAACTCTTTAAGTCGAAGCTGGAAATGAAGGATATATATTCCTAGCTTCACGGCGTTAATCTTATTGTTGGGCCCAATTTACTTCACGTAACCTTTTTCTTTTCTCTGCGCGTAATGTTCTTTTAACCCATTCCTCTTTGTTTTTGCTTTTATATATAACTTTGTAAACATTTTTCGATACAATAATAAAATACATTTTCAGTATTTACTTTACTCTTTCTTTTTCTCTCTCCGTTCTCATTTTCCAAGGTTCTCCACGCTGTACTTTTTCTTTCTCTTTTCGCCATGGATTACTTGTTTCTTCTTGATGCTTTTGCAATCAATTTTATTTGTTTTTTGAAATCACAATCGTATTACGAGGTTTTAAAAACAAATTCTCGCTACTCCTCAATTAGAAGACTTGTTTTGATAAATCTAATAGACCACATTAATAAAGATTCGAGATGAAAGCTAGTTTATATAAATTTTTTTATTGTTGAAAGATCACGTTCTCATTTTTCTTCCGTCAAGAGTACTTTTATAATAAAAAACCATTTTATCTTCCTCGTGATAAGGAAATCATCCACAGTTGTTATACACATTTTATTAAATGATTTTATCATTTAACTACTCCTTAAACCATCCCACTACTGTTTCTTAAATCATAACACTCGATAAGTGGAGGACCCAAAATTAATTTTTTATTTGTTTTATTAAAATTCATGTTAGGTAGCAAATTTGTTGAGGCTCTACATTTTCACAATTTACTTTAGTCAAATTACAACTAAATATATTAGAATTTTATTTTTTAATATTTTAAATTTATATATTAACCCATTGCTAAATAACATAGCTATACATCTATTTGATATATTGAGCTTTTGGTCTAGGTCTTATATAGACCACTCACCCCTATTAGTGTAGATCTCATTATATTATTTACAAATTAAAAACTGCTTACTATCCTAGAATTGTTTTAAATATTTTATATGTAAGCTATTGATTAATGTTTATACAAAGAAAGAAATAAATACAGCTAGCAGTAACTAATAGTTACTCTTTTTATTCTTAGTCAAATATATACAATGTTAATAATAAAAAAAAAATAAGGGTATGAAAAGTTGTCCAATAGTTCCTGATTTTAAGTCAAATAAGTGTTTTTTTCCATATCTAAGTCAAACAAGTATTTGTTCAAGTCTCACTAACTAGCCTTTTATGTTAAATAAGTGTTTTTTTTCATAATTATGTCAAACAAGTATTTGTTCAAGATTCACTAACAAGACACTTATGTTGACATATTTGAAATAAATAGAAAAGTCTTAATTACTCAAATGTGTATAATATATTTCCATTATATTGACACCAGCTTAATTCATTTAGATTAATTCACTTGCCATCTAAATAAATTATTATGCTATTATAATATAATATTTTATTTAAAAAAACAGTTATACAGTAATTATTTTTAGGGTTAGAATCTCAAAGAAACCTTATTTTTCCACAAATAAGATGTGAGAGAAGTCACTTCACTATCATACCAAACTCAAGAGTCTCCCATGCTATTCCCAACACACTGCCATGATCACACACAAGAAAAAGAAACTAATGGCAAACAACTTAGTTGTGAATGCTCCATATTATTTTAGAAGATTCAAATAAAGAACAGAAATATATGTATGGAAATGTTTATTCTTTAGCAAATAATCCTTGAAAATAGATTTAACCATAGTTTTCATATTGATCTAGCATTCTAGCCATAATACATTGTCATACTCCTTTGATCTAGCTAATTATGCTACTGCCTTCTACCCTTTCTTACCAGTTGTCAGAGGAGGGATACTCTGTTCATGCCTAAAGAAATTAGATGGATCAACTTTAGTTTTCACCTTCACTAACCTGTTGAAGTTACCCTTGAAATACCTATAACCCCATGAAAAAGCCTGAAAAAAACTGGTGTTATTCTTCTGGTTCATGCCTATATCCAAGTCTCTATAATTCACATATGTTTCCCTTGGATACTTAGAAACATAGGGAGCCGTGTAGAAATAAAATTTCCTCATCCAGTTCATGTGCTTTGCCATACTCTTTTCTCCATCAATCCATCCAGTTACATACTGAATTTTGTAGAGAACTCCCTTTCTGTGAGGGAAAGGAGTGGCAGATTCTGCAATCCTGCTCATCATGCCTCCATAGGGGTTCCAAATCATTAGGGGGCCATCTTCCTGCAGAAAAATTTCCCATAGGGCATTCAGGGACTTCTCTGGTATTTCTTCCCTTACAAAGTCTGATTTGGCTTTGAAGTGAGCCTTTGTTGTGGACTTCCCTTGGAGCAAAACTTCTGGGGCTGTTCCATCAGGGTAGCCAGCAATGTAGAGCACAGATTTGATCCAGCTAGTCTCCACACAATCTTTTCTTGTCAAACCCAACTCAGGAAAACCATGTTTCATCACTCGGAGAAGCCTATCAGCACCACCTAGAAAGAGAGCATTGTAAGAGGTGGTTACTGTTCTCTTTCCAGGAACACTGCTATTCCCTGGCTGAATGATCACTCTGATGAAGAGATCTTCATCAATCTTTGGAGCCACTCTCTGCCATCTATGAAGAAGCTTGTTCCCTCCTTGTTCAAGGGTCTTAGTCACTGTGAAAACAGTCACAGTTTGTGGCACAGGAACCAGCTTGATCTTCCACCACAGAATAACTCCAAAGCTGCCTCCACCACCTCCTCTTATTGCCCAAAATAGGTCCTCCCCCATGGCTGCTCTATCAAGAACCCTCCCATTAGCATCAACAATTTTAGCATCTAGAACATGGTCAACACCAAGACCATACTTTCTCATCATGGAACCATATGCACCTCCTGTGATGTGCCCTCCAATTCCCAAGGTTGTGCAAAGCCCTGCAGGGAACCCATGGACTGAACTTTTCTCTGAAATTCTGTAATAAACTTCACCAATAGTGGCCCCAGCCTGGATCCAAGCCGTGTTGTGTTCAATATCAACATTGACTGCACGAATTTTGGCCAAGTCGAGGACCATGAATGGCTTCTCAATAAGGGAAGCATAAGAGAGCCCTTCATAATCATGTCCACCACTTCGCACTCTCATGTGAATACGAAGCTGTTTTGCACAAACCACTGCTGCTTGGACTTGAGAGTCATCAAGTGCGGTGAATATGAAATCTGGTTTTGGCACTGAGGGCAACAAGTACCTTAGATTTTGGGCAGTGGACTCAAGGATGGAAGTGAAGGAAGCATTGGTAGAAGTGTAGATTGAAGAGGAAAATTGGTTATGAGTTTGAGAATGGAGTGTTAGGCAATGGTTGAAAGCTTCTTCAATTGGAACTGAAGTGGTGAGTGAAATTGATAGTAGAACTACAAAACTTGCAACAGTGGACCAGAGAGACTGCATGTTCTTTGGTTTCACCTTTCTCCTGTGTACAAATAAAAGGTTTAGTTTGAGTAATATAAATACACTGATTGCTTCTTGGTAATGCTACTTTCCAGCGGCCATACGTGTACTTGAGATAAGTCCAACGTCATGAGAATGGCTGTTTCATTTTAGATGGAAAATATTGACAACAAAGTGGAATTAATCTTCAATATTGAACCCAAAACATTTCACACCCAAGATTATTATGCGATATCGATATTTTTCCTATATGCAGTTTTTTCTTCTTCCCACTTCCATGTGTACCGAATATTCCACAATATCTAACCCTTAGGGTATGATTGCAGTGACTTTTTTGAAGTGATTGATTCGTTAAAGGAAATGAAATGATATAGAACAAATAAAATAAAGTGAAATAAAATCGAAAATTTTTACTTTGTCGACTAACCACACGAAAATGCAATTTCAAAATTATTTTGTGGGATTTACATTTTAGTAAAAAAAATTCAATTATAAGATGATACATGATTGTCCTATAATTTTTTTTAACAAAGAATAAATAAATTAAAAACAAATTATTTTATAAATATTCTAACCCTTATACATAAGATTAGTTAAACAAATAAATTTCAGCTCTCTAATGTTTTCCCAATTTTAAACCAAACTAGATTTTCACATACAAAACTCAAAAAGGAGTAAACTGGGACTCAACGAGTAAAACGTTGGTGCTGGAGAAAACGTCTTCACCCAATGACCCTGTATTATTCTAGCATAACTGTACCAGAAAACTGGACCTTGCATACCTCTCAGCCAGCACATGATAATAAAGCATAACCCAACATAAATAACAGGTTTCTAACAAGATTTTTGACAGCAGAAACATATACAATTAAATTTTAAAAAACTAGACCACCAACACCAAACTTTGAATATACTCTACCCAGACTTTTGGCAGCAGTAATATATACAATCAATTTTTAAGATCAAGACCACCAACACCAAATATACAATCAGATATATTGCATCAAGCTTCTGTACCAAACAGGATTGTCGCATATTAGCACTCAAAACAATATTCACTTTAATATTTTAGCATGTTATAAGAGAGTAAAGAAATTTTTTCATATTATATATATTACGAGGAGAGAAAAATGAAAAAAATAATATAAAATATGTTTCAATAATTTTATGTCGAAGTTGGTCTTTGTTCAACCAAGTACGCCACCTCACATTAAAGTAAGTTAAGTGTTAGAAAAGTATAAGATATATATAAGCGTTAGAACAACAAGTTAATGAATATGTCGATGTCGTTTTCTTGACAATGAGTATGTCAATTATAGGGCATTCTCTTTGATATGTCTATTGAGATTAATGTAAATGATAATTTTATTATTGAAATTTTGAGAAATTGAGAAACAACTAAATTTTTGGATTCCAAAACTCATTTTTATAGTATCCTACACCTCTTGCCCCTTTTCTAATACTTATAACTATCTAATGAACATTAAGAAAGAGGAACCCTATAAATATGACATGTCTAAGGTTGAGAGAGAAAATTATATTTTATCTTTATTACACAAATTTAAATTAGAGGAGAAAAAAAGAGAGGATAACATTAGTTGTATAAAACCATATAGTAATTCTTAACAATTGGATTTATGCCTAATTTAACATTTTAAAACTAATTTTTTAAAGTGATATTTATACGTCATTTATATATATGATATATTAATCTTATTTCTAATCAATGTGATATCTCCAACACACTACTTTACGCAAATGAACATATCGAGCTTGAGATTAAATATTTGTGGATGATCTAAAAGGAGTCTAATAATGTGTGATACAACATTTCCAACAAATTTTACTAAGATAGACTCTAATAACATTTTAAAAATTAAATTATATATAATTAACCTTACAAAATTGTAAAATTATTATGTTCGTACTCTATTTATATACCATAATTTAATTTTATCTCTATTAAGATATTCAACCTGTATTTATATACCATAATTTCATTTGATCTCTATTAAGATATTCAACATTATATTAGGATAAAATTAATATAAATTATTTTTCATTACCTTCTTTAAATAACCATAAAATGTTTTTCTTTTGTAACTATAACTTCTCATATATTAAAGATAACCTTCAAAGAGTGTCATTCAATAAATGTTTTTCCTAATTCATCAATCCATAAGATAAATGATTAAATTCGTCTAAGAGTATGTTACACTCCACTTTTCTTCCTCCCTTCGAAAAATGTATAATGATGAAAAAGTTCTTAAAGTCTCTAAATATATAAAAAAAAATGCTCTATTTAGTTCTACCATTAAAAGATTTTTTTTTTAAGTTAACACTTCTACATACTTGACATGTTATTCATCAATGTGGTACGTATCTATTCACAAAATAGTTGAAGTTGCATATTTGGATGACAAGTAAAAATAAAATAAAATAAATTTATTTTTTTACATTTTTCAAGAATTATGAGGTCACAACATATCATATTGAATTTAGTAACTGAATTTAATCACTTCCTATCATTTTGATTATTGAAAGTGCTTTCGAAATTTCAATTAAGTCCAACATTACATATATATTATTAGCAAAATATCAACATTTTATTTTTCATTTTTTTACCATCATTTCACATACTTTATGATCTATATTGACTTTCATAGTATCTGTCTTTATACCAAGTTTATCATTTCAGTTTTAAATACTCACAAGATTAAATTTAAACTTTAAAATGATTTTAAATATCATAAAAACTTAAAATAGGTTCTAAAAGTTTTATACACATTAGTAATATATAAGTTGTTAATAACTAGATTTATATAGAATATTTGGTTTGAAATATTGTAGAATCTTATTCAGTGACAATATGACAGATACATATAATGCAAGTTTTGAAATTACGTAAACAACATATACAACTTTAATATTTAATATAATATTTTTTCTAATTCTAATTTTAGTTAAACAAAATATAATCATTTCGTAAGCACAACAAATAATATAATCTTATTCACCTTAATATATTTGTTAATAATAAAACCAATCGCAAAGACAACAAAAACAATGTAAGTGTACTTCTATAAATAAAGTAGATCTATATAATATATATAATGTTTGAAATTGATTGTATATAACTACTGAGATATCGGTCATTTGGTCATTCTATCGTATTCTTCAACATTATCTCCTTCCTCAATTCATTGGTGCTCGGTCGGGTAAGTACTTAGTATTTGAAGTGTATATTAAAAACTGAATCAAAACGTACTTTATTCCTTTGTAGATGGTTTATTTATAATGTTTGATTATGGACTCTGTGTTATAATGGGTTAAATCTATCATATATCAATGTTAACTTTTTTTTTTATAGAGGTTACCCAGATTTAGTGGAACGTATTTTTGATTCTTAGAAAGTTTTTACAACTATCTTAACTATTAAGCTATAATGTGTATTTAACCGATCCATCTATCACAAAAGACAGGATATTCAACCATTAAAATAAAAAGTGTTGTAATGAATTTATTTAAATTCATAATTCTAAAAAACAAAAATAAAGGCGAAAAAATATCTATAACTACAAAAGAATATTTCAAGCGTGGATTTATTGGAATTCACAATTCTAAAAGAATATATAATAAAGGTGAAAAGCAAAAAAGGTGACCTGTAACTACCAAATAATTTAATTTAAGCATGCTATGAATGAAGCTGTCGGGAATCTCAAATCTGCTCTTTGCTCTCTTTCGCGAATCATCCTTATCCTTCAACTGTATTATCTTCTTATGGCGTAGTTTTTTTCAGAGAAAAAAACTTTTTATACTCATTTTCACGTAAATTTATTTTAAAATGTAAAAGTAATCAATGTTTAATTCCACATTTAATCATCAAATTATATGAGTCAATAATGTCTAAAAGGATTTAAGAGCTTTTCGATAAAAGAGAAGATACAAAAGGAAGCAAACTGGATAATGTTTGACAAAATGAAATTGATACTGTGTTTATTTAATTTATTAAAATAGTTATAGAAAAATTGAAATTATTCAAGATATATCTTTCTTCCCTTGCTAATAAAATTCATTAATCTGGAAAAAGTTCAAAAAATAATCAATGAGTGGCGGCACATCCTTAAATGGCGTAAGCGCGTAGTAGACAGCATGTTTAGTGGTCAATAATTTATGTATGATAATCTATTGCACCTACTATTTTAAGATAAAAATCACCAACTTTATTAAAGTATTCCAAGATGCTGAATGCCATATATATTAAAGTGGGAGAATATATTATTTTATTCCACACTATTAATTAAATAATATAATAAAGTTATGCAAACCATTTTTGTATATTTCTCATACATATATTTGTGTGTAATTTATATAAAGTGTTTTCACTTTAATAAATTTTATTTATATTTTAGTAGTTTTTAATAATTATTATTAATGCTAGTAATAGCATTCTTTGCCATTTTGTTCGTTCCACGAGTCAAAACTAACACCATATTTATTAAAGAGAGGTTAGAGAGAGAGGGAAAGGTAAGGTTGTCTCCATGGCTGATACTTCGTTTTTCTTCACTAATATTCCGCCTGGTCATGAAGAAAAGGAGCTTTGGAATATTTTCCAAAGATGGGATAGAGTTCTGAATGTTTTCATACCCAAAAAACTTAATTATAGAAAACAACGCTTCGGGTTTGTGAGGTTCCAAGGGGTGAGGGATGTTTGCGAGTTAGAAAGAAGGTTGGATGCTATTTGGATTGGGTTATGGAAATTACGTGTGAACATAGCCAGATACCGTAAGAAAGAACAACCAAAGGAAGCGCGTAATCAGAACCGGAGGGTGGAGGACTCTAAAAAAGTTTGGAGCCAGAAGGAGATGCACCGTTCATTCACAGAAGTGGTTATGACTGGGAGTGTGAGTTTGCCTTAGGGAAAAAAGAGTGATGGTGAACAGAAGGAGCTCGAAGTTGCTATACCTTGTTTTAAGGTTGAGGTGGAGCCATCATTGTGGCTCGAGAGTTGTTTTATTGGGAGGTTCTCGGAACTGTCTAATTTTCAGGCAGTTAAGGAGAGTGTTGTGGTGGGTGGTTATGGTTTGTTAAATCTTAGCTATCTTGGGGAGAATTTTATGCTGCTGGCTGGTGATGGTGAGACTTATGTCGCGAAGGTCATTGATGATAACAAAGAGTGGTTTGGGGATATCTTTGATTCTCTTGTCCCTTGGGATAATTCTTTCTCCGTCTCTGGTAAAGTTGCTTGGATTCGAATTAGGGGTTTACCATTGATGTTTTGGAATAGACAATGCTTTGAACTTATTGGGGCGTTAGTAGGAAAGTTTATTGAGGTGGATGAGGCAACGGAGGCACGAGAGATTCTTGAGTTTGCTAGATTACGGATCAAGATTCTAGCGGGCGTGAATGCAAATGTGGTAAAAAGTATTAATATCAATGATTATCGGTGTCGGATCACCTTTGAAGAAGATATGTGTCATCGTTTTTCTCAGCTTGGTTGCAGTAAGTGCATGGAATGAGGGCAGTTGTCTGAGGGGAGTTCGGAGGCACGTTATTTAGTCACTGATGATGAAGATGTGAATGAGTTCGTGTTTTCGGACATTGGAGGAGAAGGTGATGGAGTTAAGGGCAACTTAGTTTTATTTGACGGCGACACTGTTTTAGTTACGTCAACAACAACAGTGACGACGCCATTTGGGCACCTTCTGGGTGCGTCGCTGTGTGACGAGGTGGCAGCGGCGCCCGTTTACAGAGACGAAGGGCTCAAGGTCACCGGCGGAAGAGGATTCGGTTACGACGAGTCTATGGGTGGTTCGCCAGCGGTGGGTGGCTCGGTTGAAGCGGCGGACGGAGGAGATTTTGACGGCGTTAATAGGAGTGTCGGGAAGGGGTCAGTAGGGGTGGTTGAGATGGTGTTTTCGGCGGAGGCAGCAGGTGGAAAAAGACTTGGCAAGATATTTTCTAGAACCAGCCTTAAGAATATGAGAAAGAAAGTCGCTCCGTCTTCGCTGGCGGGTAAAAGGTTAGAAACTGTTGTCTCTTCTATTTCTGACAATGATGTAAGGAACTGTAATAATCGTTATTGGCTGGAAAATAAGGAATCGGAAGCCCAAAAAATTTGGAACATGGGAAAAGATCTGGGATTTTCGTTTACTGGGAAGGAAGAAGTGGTAGTAAAAAATCTGCAAGCCTTGGAAGCTCAGGACAGAGATAACATGTTGCTCAAAAGGAAGGAGAGTGTAGTGTCTGATGATGAAAATAATTAGTTTGAATGTGAGGGGGTTAGGAGGAAGTAACAAAAGAAGATATCTAAAGGAGTTGATTTTCAAAGAACAGGTAGGAATGGTGTGTATTCAGGAGACTAAGTGTTCTAAGTTCGGAGAAGAGAATTGCTTCAATATGTGGGGTTCTAATGAAATAGACTAGATTGAAAATGGGGCTATCAATAATGCAGGTGGGATTATTACTTTATGGAGAAGGAGTTGTTTCCAATTATTAAGTTTTGTTAATGGGAGTAATTTCTCGATTATTGAAGGAGTATAGAAGGTTGGTGACGGAGAGTAACTATTGTGAATGTTTATAGCTCAGGTTCTCTGAAGGAAAAGAAAGCGATTTGGGATGAGATTAATGCTCATAGAGCGTGTCAGTTAAACATGATCTGATGTGTAATAGGGGACTTCAACTCAATCAGAACAAAGGAGGAGAGGAAAAGTTTGGCTGTGGGCTTGAATTATAATAGAGAAATGCGGGATTTTAATGAGTTTATTGAAAAGGCTGAATTAATGGACATTCTGATGGTTGGTCAAAAATTCACTTGGTACAAACCGAATGGTACTGCTAAAAGTAGAATTGATAGAGTCCTTGTCTCTAAGGAATGGATGGAGGAGTGG
>Ga0123342_1003189_pt1 | contig 26542 bp, 13 predicted proteins | sample Turbeawhitnodule_FD_89960 | JGI IMG/M metagenome (GOLD analysis project Ga0123342, IMG submission 89960) | Root nodule microbial communities of legume samples collected from Mexico - Turtle bean Mexico white nodule | ecosystem: Host-associated > Plants > Roots > Nodule | place: Mexico: Nepantla...
ATATACACAAAATAAAATATATGTGTTTTTTTTTATACACACACCCTTTAAAAAAAATATATATATATATATATATATATATATATATATATATATATATATATATATATATATATATTACCCCAATTGACGCCACTTAACACTTCAAATAACACTCAATCTCACTTCTCTATGTTATATAAGTACTTAACACTTCAAATAAACCTCAATCTCACTTCTCTCTGTTATATAAATACTTATGCGGGATTTAACAGAAATTAGCAATTTAAAGACATTCTAAAAAACATTAGAACTAAATTATTATTTTTTTAAATTACTGTACTAAATTAATACTAATCCTAAATTTATACATACAAGCCGTGCATTAATAGGCTGGGAACTAAACTATAAAGTTTTTGCCACGTGCCAAGTGCAATGAAGAAACAGAAATATATAGAATAGGCTACTTCTTTAATTATTATTTTTAATTGAATAATTTTACCTTTTAATAAATAAAAAATATTTATTTATTTATTTTATCAAGTTAATTAATTAATTTTTATTTTAAAATAATTAAATAGGTTATAAGTCTCTTCACAAGTCAGATTGGTAAGATGAGATGAATCATAAACACCATTAATTATTTGTTGACATAATGGTTAAGGATTATGTGTTCACGTCTTTTCCAAGATAATCCTTTAATCTAAAAGGTTGGCATAGGATTAAAACTGAAACAAAATAAATGGATTAAAACTTGTATTCTCATATAATTGTTTTCCTTTTAATGTCCAAGGAATCGAAAAAATAAATTTCAGATTTTAATTACTAAGTTATTCTAAAATCTCATTTTAATTTAATTTCTTTCATTAATATTTGTAACAATAAAATAGTGTATTATCTATATTTTTCTTGTTCCATCCTTAATAACCAAATAAGATCTTTCCTCTCCTCCCCTTCAATCAAATAAAGGGACTTTTTTTTTTGTCTTTTAGCAGCACCCCTTCTCTTTTCTTTTTTTCTCATCTCTTCTATTAAAATTCTCTTGTTTAACTAATGGCTATGTTGGTGTTGAATCAGAGGTTCGATGCTTGTCTAGCTGACTATCTAAACGAACATGACAAATTTATCTAACGAAGTCTAGATGCAAGTTTTATGAGAATTGGAAAAAAATTATTATCTGCAAAATAGAGTACGAAAAGAACCAACCCACTAATGAAATACAATGATCTTTTATATAGAAAATCAAGAGCATCTTTAGAGCAAAGACAAACCAACATAAATCTAGATGGTTTAACGGAAACATTAATTAATCATTGAAATTTATATTAAAAGGTGTGAAGGTGTTAAAGCAATGAGCTTGATCTCGTAAGTATTAAGATTGTTGTCAACTATAAAAGAAAATAGTATGATATATACTTGTGAGATTTGAAGTGATGAGATGTTAGGTGCATGTTGCATGACTTCTTAAGAGTAAGATAGTAAGCATACCTCTGCAACTGATGTAGAAGAAAACCAATGCTGAAAGAACCATATAATTATAATGACAAATTATATGTTTTACTGGGTTAAATTTGGGTACCTTATTAGCCTTCACAAACAATTTTTTGGAACAGAAGTAAGATGCATGTCAAAAGAAACAAGAAGTCTGATAGTACAGTGAAATCCATATTTATAATAGAGCTAATATCTAGCAATTTGAGTACATATGTTAGCGCACAAAAGCAAAACCTTGATGATCATAGATCAGTGTATGAAGGCATATGCATTGATAACACACTGACAAACACATGAATTCTAGTGAAGAAACCAATGTTCTAAAATATATGATAAACAAAGTATTAACTTTAGAGTAAAACAAAAATAGGCAAATGAAGGAATTGGAGAACATAATAAGGAAATAGCACCTTTTGATATGGGGTTATCAACTCTAATAGAAGTGCCTTGGTTATTACTGTTGGGAAAATGATATGCTTCAGTTGCCATATATGAAAGGATTTAGCGGAAAACCCATGAACATAAAAAACATCACTGGTTTGTGGTGACAGTATTTAGCAGAAAAGAACGGCGAAATCTTGCTGCGATCATTGGAGCTGGAAAAGAGTATAAAGGGTAATCAGAAAAAGAGAGAAGACAAATGGCATAAAAAGCTTCAAGTAGACATGTTTCAGCTTTTCTGGTTTTTTAAGCTGTGGCACAAAAGTAAAAAAGTCGTGATATATTAACACTCCAAACAGTGTACACACTTTACACTTTTATTAGAGTGTTTATGGTGTTAAAAGAAACTTTTCTCTCAAAGTAAAAGGTTAAGTGAGATTGATGCTGACTAACTTCACTCCTTTTATTTTATATCATTTTGCCATTTCGAATGGAAAAAAAATTATGCAAATCAAGTTTCGATCATCTTCTAAATGACACTTTTTCATTTCTGTTCATTATCATCCGAATAAAAAATATTCTCAGAAAAAAAATATTCTCAGAAATTAAATTTCCATAAACTAAATTCTAAGAGTATTCTTTTTTTTTTTCAAATAAAAAGTAAAGGTGAGAAATTATTTGTTGAGAACCCAATTCTTACCATGACAAAAAATCAGCCTTATTGAGAGAAATAAAATTCAAATAGTGTTATTAAGCTACTAAGTTGGAAAAAAATCTATAATGATGAGGTCCATAATTTATACATTATTTTATAATAAAAAATAATTTTTGTAACATATAAATACTCTCTAACATAATCATTTAAAATGCATACCATTATATGAATCTTTTTTACCACTACACTTTTCGGCTAATGTATTTATGTAGACTTTTATACACTTTTCGGCTAATGTATTTATGTAGACTTTTATCTGCTTGGTGGGCTATGCAGACAAATAAAACGGTCTTAAATTTAAGAAAGCTATGTGTCGTAAAAAGGGAACGATAAGTTTTGAAGTATTTTAAAAAGAACAATTATATAAGCTTGTCTATTTTACAAATAAATGCTTACTGTTAAATATATAAATTTTTATTATAATTAAAACTTGTAATAAATACATATTTTAAACGCATAAAATTTATTTCCTGATTTATAATAATTATTTATATTGTGATTTTGATTATTGATATTTTTTAATATTAAAGTTAAAGTAATAAACAAAAATATTGAAATGATAGATTAAAAAATATAAAAAATTATCATTAAAAAAATATAAAAATGGTTGCTTTTAGAAACTAAGAGTTAAAAGTAATTTTGTTTAAAATTAATATTCTAAATATATATATATATATATATATATATATATATATATAAAAGCAAAATGTAACTTAAAAATAATTTCTTTATCGGCTATACATCTAATATTAATTGGGATCAAAATATTTTCCGGTTATTTTTTAACTAAAGGAATATAGTTGAATCTTTCACCACTCATTTTCTTAATTATGTATGTTTTTCAATAATTTATTTAAATAAAATACATACTAATGATAAAAATTCATATTTTGAAAATATATTTTGCGGGGGATTCCTATTAAATAGGAACTTCATTGGTTTATGTTGATCTCTAAATGCACTTGGCTTTCTTTTTATTAGTATTATATTTTCTTCTTATGATGTGCTGATAATTTTATTATTTTCAAACATACTACAATATTCATTCAAGTATAATATTTTAGACATTTGCTATTATAGTGGTAGTAACAAATTTCATACACAATGTTTAATTTTATATTATTACTATTAATTATTATTAAGATATTTTAATTTTTTTTCTAATAGTATATTGGTCAAACGTGGGTTCGATCCGAGCACTTAGGTGGACCATCTTAACCCACCTAGTTTATTAAAGTTAAATATTTAAGTTCAGCTCAAACAATGATAGAACCTAATAACACATCAGTTGGATGACCCATGTATAAAAATAATTAACTAAATAACTAAATTAGATAAAGCACATGTGGTTATTCTGAGATTCAGTTAGAGATCAAATTTTACTCAGCATTTCTATTTCTAAAATAATGAGATACATTAACAAAATATCTTTATATTTGTTAAACTTCTGAAGAAAGGTTTATTCGAAACCCTAAGTAAAGGTAAGTTTAATCTAGTGATACTATACCTGGTACAGATATATAATTTTTATTTAATAATTTTCTAATATATATATATATTTTGAGTATATTATTTGAATTTTTCTAAAATTATTAGTAAAATCCATCACTACTGCTATCGGATTAAACACTAATAGGACAATTTAAACAATTAACTGATTAAACATTTATTTATCTCACGTATGTCTCGACCGAAAAGAAGTATTAATCTTATGACTAAAAAATATTAATCTTATATGGTTATCTGGATCTTATAGTAATATGTATATATAATTATTATTTGATTTAAAATTTTTGTAATGTTGTAAATAGAATATATATTGCAAGTATTATTGTGTACGTTAATCGTAGGATTAATACAATTAAACTAAATAGTCGTTTCAGAAATTTTTAGCATTAGAGTGAATTTTGGTGAAGGATGCTTAAATCTACGTGACTTTGTACGTGACATTGTAAAATAACAAAATTAAGATAAATTTATTTTACTAATTATACATTATTGATGCTATAAAATAGGGGTGACAAAGCAGGTCAGTCCGTTTCGCATATAAAATGCGGGCTGGTTTTCATGACCTGTTCAACATGCGACAGTAACACATGTCAATTGCAGGCGAAACTATGTGGAGTCGCAAGCGGAGCAAGCGCCGCTGAAAAAAAAATGCTAATATTTTGAGTGAAAATCTAATTTTCTTTTCATCAAAGTTATCATCCAATAAATCATTGTTGTCAAATTAATTAATTTTTTTATTTTATTTTTGGCGGATATGACTAAACCGACTGCTGATTCCGAATTTTCTAACTCTAACAAATAACATATACCAAATTTAAAGTATGTCATTTATTAATTTATGACTATTTTTTAATCAATTTTTCTATATAAACAATGCCACTCCATAAATACTAATGGTAAACTATCACAGGACACGTGCCTTCGTATGAGCCTATTATATAATATAAAAACGAATGAATGCTTTGAATGTAGATTAAGAAAAAGACATTCATGTAAATATTTGAAAGCTATGAAGGAAAAAACAGTAGTGAATATAAAGTTCAAATTTAATATTAAATATATTAAAATCCTAAATAAAGCAAAAATAATATGACAAATAGCACTCCTTATATAAACAATATGTTAACTCTTTATTTTAATGAAAAATTTTGTTAGATAATATTATTTAATTTTGAACAATATTTGTAAAGTAACTTGATACTGAAGTAAGTTAAGTACACTATAGAATCAATTGTTTATTAATCTCTTTTCTTTAATTAAAAATATTCAAAATTAATATATATAAATTAAAAATATTTAATGATGCAACATATATCATATTTATATTAAAATACTTTTAGAAGGGAATCTGATCTGACACTATGATTGCTCTTTCTATAACATTATCTATGCCAGCCTGCCACATTTGCGACCTGGGAGCTCCATTTTTGTCCAAAATCATACATAAAATTTAATATTTTTTCCTTTTATTTTTCGATTTTTTAATTAAAAAATGCTTAGATCGTCCTATCTCATCTTATCACATAATCATATTTGATTATATGTGATATGAAATTACCACGTGGCAATATGCGAGTAGTTTAATGGCGAAAGAACTTCAAATAAAAACCTTAAAAAATATAGGAATTAAAAGTGAAAATTAATATTTTTTCAACGGTAAAAAAATTAAATAAATTCTCTAAATTAAAGATGGATAGAAATAGTTTTAAATGCATTTTTTGTACTTGAAAATATATTATACTTTGTTTTCATTTCTTATAATTTCTTTACTTTTGATTTTTGTAATATTTAAAGCTTTTGTTTACCGTTACAAAAAAAAGGGGTTATTACAAATATTTTTTAACGTAAATTCGTCACTTAAAAGCACTTGATAGACTCGTGAAAGCGATTTTGCAATAAAAAAACTAATATAAAAAATATTTGAATAGTATAAAAACCACAAAAAGAATAATTACAAAAAAAATTAAAAGAAAATTCAGGAAAGAAGTTTTTGTTTCAGCATTTATTATATCTGTCAGTCTTCCATTGGCTCAATGTGTCGGTGCACTGTGTGCAAACAAGTTGCAAGATTCTATTTTTCTAAAGTATTTATATTTAATTTTTCTTATAATTCAAATTGTTCTATATGAAAATATGAAAATCCTTGAAGAATGGTTCAAGCAAGTATTTATTTTGAATATCTCACTTTAAATGTATAAAAATATAAAATATTTATTACTCATCTAAACCAAAGAATTGACTCTCATATTTAATTGTTGGTTAAGATTCACAAGTTTATTTTCACGGAAAATACATATCATTAAAAAATTCCATGTACTAACTATTTTCCTAATTATAATCACTTATCATTTCAAACCCGAGTCATACTTAACATAATTCATTAAGATTATATGAAAAATGAAACTTTCATCAATAAATGAAAACGAAAGAGGGAAATGTATGATGAGGGAAAAGGTTAAATGTTTTATTTTGAAAAATTGTAATAGCCTTTCCTATTCTTACACGTGTGATTGAAATTAATCACAAAAAAGCCATTAAATTCTTGACGTTTCTAATGAACCTTATCATGTAATTCAACAAATGATTAAAAACATTTAAAAAATTGCTAACACTTAAAAACATTGTATTATCATGATAATTTTAAATTTTTCATCATAATTTTAAAATACATTTCATATATGAAAATATTTATTACAAATCTAATTATATAAAAGAAATATTTAATCTATAAAATAGTTTTTTAATTTACTATATTCAGACAATTTCGTAAAAAAAAAACCTTTCGTGCTATTTCTCCATGTTTTGTACGGAATAAGATAATTTCCAAACCTCGATGATAAAACAACGTATAGTGGAGAAAGAGAGTTCCGTTTCCACTAATAAACTGTTAGTTGTAATGTCTTTTTCTTCAAATTATAACACTAGTATTTGACAGGCTATGAAAATATGCACATAAATTTCTTATGACCACTCAATTTTGTTTTTTAAATTCTAAACCCAAAACATTAAATATTTCTATAAGCATTTTATTCTAAAAAAATAGTTTAAATAAACTATGCATTAACTCTTCCAAACAGTCATAATAAATTTTCAAAACGTTCACTTTTTTACGTCTTCTCTAGTTCTGTCTAGTGTTTATTCCATTAGCAATCTTTCTATGTATCAAAATCAATAATGGAATTTATGACATATTACTCTTTGTTCCACAGTCGAAAAAGTGAACACATTAGTGATGATAACAGAAATAGCTTCAGAAAACATTGACATCTTTTTTTTAAATAAAAAAATAACTAAAAATATTTTTTATTTATATAGAAAATTTACACGAGTTCAATAAATATATGATCGCATAAAAAGGGTGTAATTAACTCGTAAACCATATCAATTAAAGTAAACTCTATGTCATTTTGGTAAGTTGAGATTGTGTTACCTAGTTGCCTTTGTTTTATTTTTGTTGATTGAGTTATAATTGGGTTTAGATGGGGTTGATGAATTATAAGCTGGATTAATTTAATTAACTAGACATGTAATTAGTGTTTTGGTAATGTTAACAGTTTTTTTATTGTGCTTGAATTAAAGTGATATAGTTGTCAGCATTTTAAACACTTTGTATAGAGTACTTGTCATTTATATTACTATTTAATTGAGTAGGATTGTTGTTTAGTTAATTTTAATATGAATGTCTTGATTTTTAACAAATAGAACTATTTTTTTAATTTTTTTGACTTATTTTAATAACTTATAGCTAAATTCAACTATGTTTTATTGAGTTAGGTCTAAAGACTTAATCAAAATCACTTACATCCGTAGTTAATGTCGCAATGAATTATTCCTCAAGTATCAATAACTTCAATAAATCTTTTTCAAGTAAAGAGTGTTGTTAAGAACTTATACATAATATAGCAATTAGTTAAATTAATTGAAATGTATAAAATCAAAAGGTAACTATTAAATGAGAGGCAGCACTAAAAAATGTGTTTTTCAATCATTCTCAACCAATAGCAGGGAAGACGTTATAAAAATACTTTAGGAAATATGTTATTAACATTTTTCTCTTACCATTTATAAAAGAAATCTTCAATCAAAATACTCTCTTTGGTACTTTCTGTTTTTGGATATTTTATATTTCTATTTATCTTGAATTTTTCAAGTTGAAAATAAATAAAAAATATTTTTCTAACACAATTTTACTTTCTACATTCTTTAAATTAATCTACATGAGAGTGAAAATGAAAAGGGCGAATATATATTTATTGTAAAACGTAAATATAAAAGAATTAAATGAGAAAACTTCATAACTATTTTATGTGAAAAATAAAACTATAATATTTTTAATTGGTATGAAAAAAACTTAAATGATTATTAAAAATAAAAATATTTTATTAACACTTTTGTTTACTAACATATACTTAAGTATGTGGTATTGGGTGGAGTTTTTTTTTAATTCTGATTAGTGTTGTAACAGTGAGAACATATTTTTAAAGTAGGAGGGTTTAACATTTGAGTACGGGTTCGGAAGTAAAAGAGTTTCAAACAAAGAGAGAAAGAAGCAACAATTTCATTGGAGGGAGAGAGTAAAAATCAACGCGAAACACAAACAAATCAATAACATGAGACAACATATCATGGGTGGTCCGATAACGGGTCTGATAGCGGGTGACAGGATAGATACAACAAATACTCGTTAGGATAGACTTTAAATGATTCTGATACCAAATTAAGAAGTGAACTTTAAACCTAACTTAACTCCATGACTCATAAGATAAAATTTACATCAACTTATATATAATGAATTGTTCTCATCTCTCTATCGAATCTCCAACAATTCTGAAAACTCAAACAAGAAAAAAAAAATCAATTTAAGCTTAAAAGTTTATTATTTCATAAATTTCAACTGAAGTTACCACGTCAACAAACACAATCTCAAAATGTGTGTTACTTTTGTAGAGAGTGTCAAATATTTAGGGACTAAAAATAAATTGAACAGCAGTAACAATAAGATATGATTGGTGGTTATTAATTAAGAATGATTGAAGTGGTGATAATGTAAAAGTATGGGGTTTGTCTGGAGTTCTATAGCAATGGAGGAAGCAGTTAAAAAAAAAGTGTGATTGAAACAGAAGTGAAGCTTCCATGGGTTGACACGTAATGGGAACAAGATGACGCGTGGTCACAATCACATCACAGATAGCACCTTCACTCTTTTGGTATTAGCGGCACCATCTTCTGCTATATCTTTCGATCTAAATCTGCTCTCCACACACTCCACACTCACTGCATCGTCTTCTTCTTCTGGACCCCTTCCTTCCAAACTCTGCTTCAGATCTACCCATTACACACTTACACACTGCAGAAAGGCACAAGATGAGGAAGTGATGAGGTAGCCCTGAATAGAAAAAATGGGTGGGGGCCGGTTCAATCCAACGCAGATGGGGAAAAGGGTTCCGAAGAGGGTCTGGTTAAGCTTCCAAAATTCAATGGGAGTCCTCGTGGGTGGAAACCATACCTCCTCCAGGTTTTGCACTCGCTAATCTCCTTCTCTCTCTCATCTTTCGGCTTCAACTTTTTCTCTATCAATTCAAATCAATCTCTCTTCATCCAACAACTTTAATGGACACAAAGCCCTTCTTCAACCTCCAAATCCTCAATGCCACAATCCCCAGGCGCGTCCTTCTACGCTCCATACTCCTCGCCTGCGCCATCTCCGTGGTCTCTCTCTACCGCGCGCAATCCCTCTTCGATTTCGCTCCTATCGCCACCTACTTCGATTGCGTTTCCGGTTTCTATGGCGTCACTTTCCGCCCCGCTTCTCAATTGCTCCGAACCCGCTTCTGGGTCCCTTCCAATTGCGAGAAAGACGCCAACTTGACCCTCACCGTGGTCACGGACCTCACCGCTAACCGGTGGCTTCACCCCGGAGCGAAGAGCCTCTGCGTTGGAGAAGGCTCTTTAATGGCCGTCGCGACAATGAAACAGTTAGGTTTCTCCGCCGTAAGCGCCGTCGAAACGCGCAGTTTCGAGCAGAAGGAGGTCCTGTACGAGGATTCTTCCTTCGATTTCGTGTTTTCCAGGGACCTCGACAAGGTTTCTGTGCCTGCTCTGTTGGTTCTCGAGGTTGAGCGTGTTCTTAAGCCTGGAGGGATTGGTGCCCTTATTGTAGGTACCTCTGGTTCGCATCCCAATGATTTAATAAGGGCAGCCACCCCTGTTTCCTCTTTGTTAAGGTCTTCCAATGTGGTGCATGTTGATTATGTGAATGAGCTTAACCTTGTTGTTTTCAAGAAAAGATTTGAAAATACTGCTTCGTTTTACCAACATAGTTTACCCGCTGATTGTCCCAGTCTCACCTTCACCAAACCCCTCGTAGAGTTGATGGAGCCTCTCGTGAGTGAAAAACAAAAATCACCAGCTCCCGAGTTTCAGAAGAACATTCCCTATTTGCCTAAGTTTGTGGATGTTTCCACTAGGAAGAGGTTGGTGTATATTGATATTGGGGTGGGGGAGCTTCTTAATGCCAATGTTAGTGATTGGTTCCTGCCATCGTACCCTATTGATCAGAAAGATTTCAATGTGTACTTTGTTCACTACAACACTTCCATTATGTTGTCCTATGTGAAGCGACCTGGTATTACCTTTGTTTATCACCCTGGCTTGGCTGGTATTGGGAAGGGCACATCTAAGCTTGGAACGGATGATAACGATGATGACCTGGATTCTTTCCTTGGGGAGGAGGAGTTTGATTTCCTTGCCTGGTTCAGAGAAACTGTGCAATATGCTGATTTTGTGGTCCTCAAGATGAATGCAGGAAATGTTGAACTCAAGTTCCTCTCGGATATATTTGAGAATGGAGCTATATGCTTTGTTGATGAGTTGTTTCTCAAGTGTCCCGAGAGGGGAGGTGATGATAAAAGTGTAACCAGCAAGGAAAGTTGTATGGATATTTACAAGGGTCTTAGAAGCAATGGTGTCTATGTCCATCAATGGTGGGGAGACTAAGTTGCATTGAATATCTTTCATGATTATTACAGTGTGTGAGAGAAACTTTGTGTTGTTACAAGTTTCTCTACGTTTCATGTGTTTGGATTATAGTCCAATTGTGTCTATCGTTGTTGTTGTCTGTGAAAGTATGAAGGATGCTATGAACATCCAAGTGCTTTTATGGTTGGGCGCTTAATGCTAAATAAACAACCACTGTCGTTCTCGTTTGCTAATAAAATCTGTGATGATTTCGTGTTGTTCTGTGAGTTTTCACTTTTGTTGGTTTTGGGTTATAATGGCAAGTGGTAATTGGTTGGATCCTTACAAGAAACAAGCTGAAGGCACAATAAATTCCATAAGGAAGGAATCATTTCATTAGATCGGATCATGGAGCATGCCACACTTCATTCATGTTGCCATACCGATTAAAATAATACAAAATCAATAACTCTCAGATTCACTGTATTTGAAATCATTGCTATATGTTCCTAAAAACATAAAAAATGTTATCATCTTCAATGTCGTCTAGTGATTTTTTTTAATGCAGTAAAGACATTTTTTTGAACTTCGGAAAATTTTCACTGAATACTAAATATGCGATGTCACTAACAGTAACACTTTGGAACACTCTTACTTAATTGGTTCAAAAATTTCAACTCGGTCATGTCTAATTCCAACCAATTCGAGTATTGAATTTAAGTTTTGTAAATTTACCTTATAAGACATTTTCCAATATAAGTTACTCCATGAACAAAGTATATGACATTAATGAGATTCTTAATTAAGAACTGTGTTACATAAAATTATGGGTATTAACAATATTTCAATATCGACCATTACTAATAGTTAGTTCAGACCTCATTTAATCACTTCTCTCATTTAATCCTTTAGTTGCAGATGCAGAAGTCTAATTTAGAAATTTGAAGCTAATTTTTTTCTTTTATTTATATTTAATCTGTTTGTTATTTTTTTATCCTATAAAAACCAAGACACACTTGGAAAGATACTCCAAAATGAAAGAAAGTACATCTTCAGTTTTAGAGTGTGTTAAAAAGGTTTGGACCTCATCCACTTTATACATTTCAATTTTGAAACTATATTTAGGAATTTCTTCCTCCAACCCATGGTTTCTTCCTGCAACTGGACAGGTGCAGTGGAATTTGCAACGTTCCTATTTTTACCTATTTTTCTTAAAAAAAAACTAATTATCATATAAATATAAATATATATATATAATTATCTAATAATTGTATCTTAAAAAAATATCTTTCTTCATAAAGATTTTAATATATAGACAAAAGTATTAGAAACATAACATTTAAAATTGAGGACTTCTATCACCTGCAACCTCATTTGCTTCCATGTAAATTAACACGATCATCACAGATTAAAGAAAACAAACACAAAACAAAGTACAAAGTAAGCTAACTATTTTTAAAACTTCAAATATAAGACTTTAAATATCAACATAAAACTATCAATGTTCACACATTTTGCAAATTCATCAAGTGTCTATCATATTCATCATCCACATTAATCCTGTGAGATTTCTACTGACTCACATACTCATACACTTGACTTTACTTCCGAAATACTCGTGTATTGAAATTAACATCCAGAGACCTGCACATGTCATACTACTCATTGTGAATTCACACAGCCATATGCATAATCATCGATATCTTAATGTCTCATCATCTCACATGACAGGGTAAATTCATTTTATATGCTTTGATAAGTTTTTTCAAACTCCAGACTCAACCAAATGAACCTCTTTTGACTCTCACTAAGTGAATAACTTCATCTATATGATTCCATTATACCAATAGAGTCAGGATCGTCACATTCACATGACACTCGCAAATCAATACACTCTAATAACAATCTCAACACGATATTTCCTTTCCTGAAAATACTATGTCTTGATAACACTTTCACCTCATTACACACATCATTTAATACATCAATGCACCATTCAATCACATCATATTTTAAACTTTTCTAAACAATCCAACTATATCTAAAAATTCACTTAAACACATAACTAAGTTTCTTTAATCATATTTTAAATAAAATTTAAAATTTCCACTTACCAGTAGGTAGTAGGCTTTCAAAATCAAAAAAATAAAAATTTTAAGTTTTTTTTTAACTGGCTTGAGCGAAATTTTTTAATGTGAGCGAAAGTAGACCAGCGTGCACCCATTATTTTTTTTGGCTTGAACGGAAAATTTTAGTGTGAGCGAAAATTAAACCATGTGCACCCAGGATTTTTGGCTTGGACGAAAACATTTTGGTTTGCAAACGACACTCCAGACTTTCCCCATTTTTGCTTGAACAAAAATCCATTTAGTTTGAGCAAATATGGACCCCAAAATAACTCAGAAGTTATCCCATTTTCGCTTGAACAAGATCTCATCTTGTTTGAACGAAAATGGATCCGAGAGCACGTAATAGTTTTATTCAAATTTTTATTTTATCCAATATACTAAACCAAAGTAACAAATTTCCTGCTAGAGTTGAACAATTACTCCAAATCAAAATCAAACAACCAATACTCAATCACATTATCCTTTAAGTGATTCATCAAACTATTTAAATACATTCATTTACTTATTCAAATCAAAATCAATATAATTTTATAACATCTATCCTATATCAAATTTCACATTCAAATCTCAATCAACTTCTAATATACTTAAAACAAATAATCCTGCAAGAAAGTTTGAAATTGATGACCACATCACCTCCACATCGAGATCTTCTAACGTACGGTTCTATTGAAAATTAAGACTAGATATGTTCACTAAGAGTTCCAAATCTACCAAAAGTTCAAGGATAGCTTAACTTGCACCACAGAATCCTGATAAAGAATTCAACTATATCAGTAGGACCCTGAACTAACAGAGATTAAATATGAAGTTAAAAGAGTCACATGCATAGCCTAGCCAGAGACAAACTTAACAAGTTCAAAATTTTACTCAAAGAGAAGAGCAAAAATGAACTTACTCTATTAAATTTTTTGATCCATTAGTCTTGTAATATTCACTGTCAGAAGTCTAATGGCGGACTCTGATCGTCAAACTAATGAGCGAGAAGTCAGAATCTTAAAGAGAAGGGAGAGGTAAGGAAAAGAAAAACTTTTAGATAAATGATAGTTCTTTTAAAATAAAACATGAATAACTGAATTTTTTATTTTTTATTTTTATTTTAATAATAAAATATTCATGTGTTATTTAAAATATACCATTCTATTATAAGGTTATATCCACAATTTAGAATTGGAAGAAAAACATGAATTTAAAAGGTATTTTTAGGGTTTACAGAATTATGGGGGGCGTGCATCAAGAAATTCTCACTATATTTTCGTAGCATCTAACACCTCTATTGAAAGGTGAATTAATTAAAAGCCCTACATCCAGTAAAAGTATTCAGTATTTTATATGACAATTATGTTTGGAATTATAGATAAAGGATAAATAACTATTTATTAAATGAAATATAAAATCTAGAATACAGAGTGGTTGTCAATCTACACTTGTTAAAAAATATTTCCTTCAAATTTTACTCTTCCAAATCTGATTTAAACTAACCTATGAATTTTACCGAACTAAAGTTTGTAAAAGAGAAAACATACATTAAAGATGTTATTATTCATACAACAACTTATATAATGTTTTAGAAAATATTATATATATATATATAGATTTTATATTACACTATTTATTACATCTCAAAATTATTTTCTTTTCTCTGTTTCTCTTACTTAATTCCATATTTTATTATATATTTTAAAATAGTTTATTATGAGTTATTGTATGCATAATATTTCTAAAATATAAAACATAAATGGAACTTTCTATGGTGTTGGTTCCATGCAACTGTTTTAATGCAATAATATTACTTCAATAAATTTCTAGATTATTCGTCAACTCATCCCGATATTTAGCGGGGCTTTCGTTTTGATAACAAAAATAATTGACAAATATGTAATTGTAAAAAATGGTTAAACTAGTTTTAATATATTAAATATTAATGAGAGAATTTAAAGAATACGTGTATTCCATCTGTTCAATTGATTACAGAACATATAAAAGTGAGTATCCTATTAGGTTAAAATTAAAAATTTGACTTTAAACTTTCTTTGTTAATTTTTCATTTGAATACCGTTAACTAACAAACATGAGAGATTAACTATTACTTATCATGTAAAGTTGTAAACAAAATAACAACTGAACATATCCTCAACATGTTAATTTCGTAAAGTATTTCTATTATAAAAAACCAACCTAAAAGACAAATTTTATTTCAAGTACTAATTTTAAATTTTAAAAATAGAAACCTAAGTGCACCTCAACCCCAAAAGACCATTCAACCAAATAGAAAAAAGTTGCAGGCACAGATATGAGCACTCCCACCACACAAGTAGAAAACAAAGGAGAAACACTACATCTCTCTGGTGCCACGCAGTATGGTTAGTAGTAGCCCAATTCCCCTTTCTAAACATAGTTTTATATACTCTTCCTACCCTTTTAGTTCCTTTAACCGTGAGATGCCAAACACACCTACTTCACCCGTATACTATGTAGGATTGGAAACTTCTGCATATTACAATGGCAACATATATATTTAATCATATAGAATGTGGCATTTAGAAGCCCAGAAAAACAAGCTCATTGGAGGCATTGTCTTGTACAAGTTATGAGTAATGCCAGCTTGTCGTTCACGTTGAATCACAAGTATATATAAAATTCCATTTTCCTTTGTTTTTCTGATTATAGGAAAATAGGGTGAAACCATGAAAATAAGAGAGGGAGTGAAGTTAAAGTATAACAGTTGGGCTGTACAGGAAGTGTGAGGAGTTAACAACGTATCTTCTTCACTCCTCAGCCCCCTACCTTTATCTCCAAAAGCCTCTCAACTGGTTGTCTGCAAATTGGGCATCTATTTGTCTGGAACCTCAAAACCTTCGCACATCCACTACACATACACTGAAAATATAAAACGAATTCAGCCTACGTATTCAAGGTCTCAAGTAACAAATAATTAGTTTTTAACAGTTAAATTAGGTTAATGATCACGAGTTTGCAAAGGGCCCAAGACTGAAAAGTGACAGACTAACAAATTAAGTGCTGAAAAGGTAGGAAAAGATTTGAAAAGATGTAAGCTAAGATTGGTTATGATATTGATAATTACCATCATAATTGTTCTATCGACGAATCAGAGAAAAATTCATTCAGAAAGGGAAGTGTAAATACCATATGGCGACAGGGATGAACAATTGTATCTCGAGGCTCCGACAAGCAGATGACACATTCTTTTCCTTGGTCACTCTCATCCACGTCAGCTTCTGTTGAATTTCCAATGCCATATATCTCCTGCAGCTCATACCTCATTCCATTCACCCACAAGATCTGCTTAATAACTTTCAGTCGGAACTCTCCTTTCTCCTTCTCAAACACTGCTTGGGTAATCTGTGAGTTTGTGCTGTTACCAGATGTTGGAGTTCTATCTGACTCATCATGATTACTAGGGGATGCGTCTGCCTTTACTGCTAGCGGGTATACATCCATGTCACCCACTTTAAGTAACTCGGACTCCTCAAAAACAGAAAAATCAATACCAGTTCCAGATGGCTGCCTAAACTTCTGGCCAAGACCTTGCTCAAAATTCACAGTCACTGGAGCAGGACTGTTTTCCTTCATGGGTGTTAGGATGCAGTCTTCACCTTCTTTTGCAAAGAAATAAATGGTGACGCTGTTAAACAGATAAAAAGAAACACAACCTTTAGAACAAGTACATGAATAATTATAGTACAAAATATTCACATACATAACCATCGATGACAACTGCCCCCCTTTCCCCCTGCCTCAGTCACAAATGCACATTAGCCTTTACAAGCACTAAATATCAAACATGTAGCTAAATCTGTGCCCATTAGCTCCACAATGCTCCATATATGAATCAGAGTAGTGACATTTTCACGAGTTTAAAATTTCTAATGCGACATTAGTAAGTATTAAGAAGCATATGCGAAACATGCATTAAATTAATCACTCAGATACCTTAGAGAAAAAATAGGTACTGTTTCTTTTATAGCTTGAATTATAGGTCACCAATTTCTAGCTACTACTGCCATAACTTGGAAATTGCAATAAATGGAAGTAGCAGCACAGTCTTCCATTATCTATCCCCCAAAATTCAAAAAGTAGAACTCCAATTTAGATATAAGGGTGGAAAAGGAAAAAAGAAAAGCATAATTAAAGATTACGATAGCATTGTAAACCAACCCTAACAGCACAAAAACCTAAACAGTCAAACTATTGTGGAGCTACCACCCCTCTTTGATATGGCTCTATTCCATTATTGAACAAAAGCTAAAATTAAAATGAAACAAATAATCAACTCCAACCCTGGTTTGACAGCAATAACAGCTTAAAGATATAGAAGGAACCATGATAGTTGAATCTGGATCTAAAGTGTGAATTGAAAAGCCCATTTTCTGAATTGCAAATTGGAAAGTATCGTGAATAGTAAGATTCATGATCAATCACAATAATTTAGTGTGAGCACACACATATATAAGACATAAAAGCACAAAATGATCAATAACTAAAAAACACAACTCTAGGATAATTTTAACATAAAGAAACATGTGAGAGATGAAAATATAAACATTATATGAACACACACTAGCATTTTGAAGTCAAATAGCTAACAAAGTGTCATAGAAGCTTAAAAGCAAACGCTGTTGTAGCATAATAACATCCACAAGGCAAAAGAAAGTGGCTGCCTGCTACACAAATTCACTAATTCAGCACACAATAGTTGCTGCTGCAAAAATCATGGGAAGAAAACCATAAAAATGTGAAGGAAGACTGAGAGAAGATAAAGCCATTCATCAGCCACTCATGTTTGGCAGTGACAAAGGAAAGAAGAGCAGGACAGTAAATGTGAAGGAAACCATAAAGCTTGAACGAATAATGAGAGATGCTAAAATCCTGGAAACCCGCAAGTGGGCCTAACAGGAGGTAAAAGTGCAGTGCATCCTCTCTCATTTCTGCTAATTATTTTTGAGGGGGGATGTCTTCTGTAGGGTATTACACAGTCAGTCACATATGACCCAATCAGGTTTTGGGGACATGACCAACTTAGCTGACAAACTCATGATTCATGTGATTATGGAGCAATACAAGCAATTTGCTTACAAGTCAAACCGAAAATCGACTCAACCTTCAATTTTATAATAATCAAATTATTTGATTTGCAATACAAATCATACTATACTTACTATCATGGATAATATACCTTCATTTGATCATAAATATTACATGTAAGACTTTTTCTTTAAGCTAGTAGGATTGGACTAGTGGTAAAAGGTTTGGGTAATTTGAATGAAAGTCAAGTCTCATCGCCACCATTGTAACAGGATTTTCTACAAGTTAATTAATGCTACCCTTCTAATGATGGTTAAAAGAACTTGATAAATTATCATCTATTCAGAAAAGTAGTTGCCATTTTTCCAATCATGGTAGTCAGTTTGAAAGCAAAGGTTATTTTTGTCTGAACATTAGCTTATCAATAATGTTATTCCTCCTATTATCACTCTGGCAATCTGTAGCAGCAAGAGATTTCGAAATGTTCAAATTGATTCTCCATATCATCAAAGTAATTGAGCACACACTTGGTTTCGTGTTAAATTATCCATAATAACATTAAAATACTATCTAACGTGATTTAAGGCACATTTTCACATTAATAGTTTCACGTTGAATAATTGATCCATGGTAAAAATTGATTTAGTTGAAGGACACTGCGTAGCAGTTATGTTGGATAAAAAAATTGCTACCGAGTTTTACTACCTACTCGTAGAATAAAAACATCCAAACATAAATCACATCACTTCAAAATCAATTTTAACCAAAATCTACTTTGTAAAATAAATTTCATTCAGAACCAATTTTGCCAACACACATCCAAACACACACTGAACCCTTGAAAGGCACAATTACCTAAAAACGAGATACCCATTACAAAACTATATCTACTCCTTCGGGGGAAAAACCCAGTTATCTAAAGCATCAACTTATTTAATGCAGTTAGCTTTGAAAAATGCAGTTACCCCTGCATCATATGTATGTATCTTTTACACCTTATAACACTAACTAGAGCAATGCCCGTTATGCTAACCAGACTGGTAATCATAGGATCGCATGTTGGTAAGGTAACAGAAAATAGTTGCCATAAGATAAGAGCTCAAATGAACAAGCCTAAACAATACAAAAGATAAGACAAGCAAGCAAGTACCATTCGAATAATCCCCCGAGAAAGCATCATTCCTATGAAAAAAACCCTGGCGTGAGCATAACTCAAGTTATATCAAATAGCAATTAAAAAAAACCCTGGTTGAAGTTGGTTTGATATTCTTTAGAGCTTTTGATTGCTTGTGTATAATAGAACCCTGCTTAACTGCTCACGCAAAAGTGAATGCTACTTGCTACTATTGTTGAATTCTTTGATGAATAACTAGAAGCTAATTAGTAATCAAATCGCACCCTCAACAAGCAAATAACAGCATTCCAAAAACCCTACACCGGACAACCTCGTCTTCGTGCAAGATAAACCGCACGGAGATAGCTTATCACAGAGAACTCAGATCCCCAATTTGAATCAAACAACCCCTTAATTTCACAATTCCAATGATAACAATCACAAAACTAATATTAACACAAGAAAACATACCTCCCAGAAACGGTGGCATCGAAGGAAAACGAGATAAGGAAGTGGGAAGAATTTCCCTCATCGGGTTCAAGCCTAAGAGTCTCTTTCCTGATATTGACATCGTTCCTTATGGTAACGGCCTTCTGGTGCTCAACAAAAGGTGCGGGGTTAGGCATCATGGGCCCACAAGGGTAACGCCCTGGAATCCACGCCGGGTTCATGTGCAGAGGATGTTGATGTTGATGTTGTTGATGAGGATGTTGATGCTGTTGATGTTGTTGATGATGATGCTGATGAGGCATGGGAGGCCCCGGAGGGTAGTAACCGGGGTAATGGTACTGCGGGTAATGCAGGGGTGGGTTCGGATAAGGTGCAGCACCATGGTACACGAATGGATTCGCGGCGATCTCAGGCTGCGGCGTCACCGGCGGAGGAGGCGGCGGGTGACTCCGCCTTGACGCTCCACTGTGCCGGCGACGGGGGTTGGCGCCGCCGCTTGAGATGTTGCCCATGAACGTGAGGGTAAAAGGAAACAAAAGCCCTAATTTTGGGTTTGTGGTTGGATTGTCCGTGCACCCCCGGAGGTGGAGGTGGTGGTGGTTTAGCTTTGCGCTCTTTGCTTCCCTTAATAAAACTAAAAAAAGTTGTATTAATTATTAATAAAATCATTAATTAATTGATAGAAAAAAAATGGAAGGGTGAAGCGAAAAGTTAAAAGGGTAAGAATAATAAAAGCGTGGAGCATTCACGCATTGATTTTGAAGATATGAAAGAAAAGAATAGAAATTAAAAAAAAAAAAAAAGTGAAAGATATTAGATGGCGCGCATTATGGAATGTCTAAATCTCTCTCTCTTTTCTTTGAGATATATTTTCAGACAGAGAGAATTTTTATTGGCACATTAATAGGAGTTGTAAAATTCAGACACACAAAAAGGTTCAACGACCACGTATTCATTATTATTTTTTCTCCTCATTTCACTGTAGCTGTCCATATCCTTTTACTTTTACAAGATTATAGCATCTTTGGCAGGTGGAATAAACGTCACTACGCAATTTCAACATGTCTCCTTGTTATATTCTTGATAAGACCTATAACGTTTGTGACAACATATCATTAGAACCATGTTAAGGGATTTTAAATTGGTCAAAGAGGTTAATATCACCTTGGTAGGTTGGTCCAATGCATTATAGTTCCTAGTTTGAAACACAAGGAAAGTATTATATAGAAGATAACATATTTGGAATGTAGAACTTTCTTGACCTTATAGGTCTTCTTTCTTAAGGTGCCTTTCAATTCACTCATTATCTTATAACAATCTTTTAATTATTCTTTTATTTGTTTAAGAATTTTGTTGTTATTATTATCACTATTATTGGATTTGGATTTTTTTTTACATAAAATATTTTGGACGAATAAATTAGAGTTAGATTGACTAAAGTTTAAAATGATAACTCTCAAATTAATAGAACATGTATAATGACTCTCAAATTAATAAGAGTTTTACAGATTTAATCAGACTTTCTAACAAAATTGTTATTGTTGTCCTCCTAATAAAAAATTTATATTTTTCAAACTTTACTTTTCAACTCATATTAGAGATTTCTAATTTCAAGGGTGTGATGAAAATGTTCTTTACAGTGTGGATAATATTTAATTATTTTTTAAAAATTATGAGGATTTAGAACGAAAGAAAACGTGAAAAGCCGCGGGAAAAGAGGAAGACAAACACGTCAAGCTTAAAATGTTAAAGTTTTGAAGACGGCGCAGACTCAAGGAAGAAGTTTGCTTCAAAGCTAGAAAGAGAAAGCGGTCCACTCCGGAAGTAGTGGTGGCAAATCTTTTGGATGGACTTAAAAAAGAAAACTCTTTCTTTTCATGGAAACGAAAGAATGTCTGCGGATTCTCTAGTAGCTGCTCTAGCGTCTGCTTCGTCGGGTGCTGAATCGGATGCTTTACCTGTGAATTCAAGGCAAGGGGCGGCCTGATTCGACATTGTTGTTTACTCTGATCCGGTCGAGGTGGTTTTCGTTTACCAGCGCGTAGGCGGTCTAAGTAACAAAAATGTACTTGAACTTTCTACATAGAAATAAAAAAATGCAAAAAAAAAGTTATATAATAGATTATGTTTTCAAAATAATTTAATTATGTCAATTATTTACGATGATTTAAAAACTATAATCAGTTAAAATTTTGATATATAACTGATTTATATTTTTTTCTTTATTACTATTTTCAGACTTGTTTTACTTAATTTAAATAATTTCACTTACTATTTTCTTACTTCCTATTTTTTATCAAATCCTAAAAAAATAAGATTGTTCAAGGAGCAAAGAAAAAGAAAAGAAACACACAAAATTATTAAATATTTTATTATATTAATTAAATTAGATATTATTTATAAATTAAAAAATATTAGTATTTAAAATAATTTTTATTATTAATAAAAAAAATATAATAAATTTTATAAATTAATATTTAATATTAATTATTAACTACTTTAGTTAATCAACTTGATATATAATTTGCATACCTTAATAAATCAATGGAAATTATTAGTGCAATTAACTATAATAGTCTATAATAGTAGCATGACACTATATAAAAATTAATACTTTTTTATTTAGCAACTAAAATATTCTTTTTTTACTTGCATAACTTCTTTTTATCATAAAACAAGTTCTTAAATAAACTTTTAAATCAAGTAGAACTCTAAAAATATTTTGATTAAGAAAGTGATCAATTTCAACTTTGAATTAAAAAAATACAGCATAGTCAAACATAAAATTAAAAAAAATGAGAAACTTGGAACCAGTATCATTTTCATCCATGATCCAGTCTAAGAAACTCGGGAATGAAATGAGATGGCAAGATGGTAAAGAAGAGACTCTGTCAAAAAGAGAAAAATAAATATAAAGTTTAAGTCAATGAGTCAAAGACTTAGCTCAAATCACAAACTTTGTGTGCTGCCGCCGCCTCTTGACAGCCTCCGCATGTTCTCCCTTACTTTCTTCACGCCATTGCCATCTCCAAACAAACCTTAACGAATTCCACACCCAAATCCATCATCCTAGGACTTGTTTTACGCCATGAAGATTCCTTGTTCTTTTTGCACTTGTTTCTCAGCATCGGTCAAAGAACATCACACTGAGCACGGTATATATAAACGTGTTAATGTCTTTTCTTCTTCCCTCTCATCATTTGCTTTTTCATCACATTTTATCTTAACGTCATAGAATTCTGGATTGGATCTATAATAATTACCCAACAGAAGAGCCAGGTGAAGATAATGATGGAAACTTTCGCATATTCACTTATAGAGAATTGAATTCCGCCACGCGGGGTTTTCATCCCTCGGAAAAGATTGGAGAAGGAGGCTTTGGCTCCGTCTACAAGGTTACACAAACAAATTGTCATTTTTTTCTTTCTTTTTTCATGTGGGTATTGAAGAAATCTACAATTTTGATGCTGTGTGTTAATTCTATTGATGAATTGAGAATTGAATTTGAAGTGGTTGTCTAAATTGTGAAGGGGCAGCTTCGGGATGGAAGTTTGGTGGCTGTTAAAGTGCTTTTGATTGAGCTAGATTCCTTAAGTGGAGAGAAGGGGTTTGTGGCAGAATTGAATACACTGGCAAATATCAAGCACCAAAATCTAGTTATTCTTCGAGGGTGCTGTGTTGAAGGAGCCCACAGATACATAGTCTACGATTATATGGAAAACAACAGCCTCCGTCAAACTTTCTTAGGTGATCTTCAGATTATTATTTACTAGGCTTTTAAATTAGTTAGTCAAAGTGCAGAATTATATTTCTATGCATATTGATTATGATTGATAGCTTCTGAGCAAAAAAGAATGGCATTCAGCTGGGAGGCTCGGATGGGTGTATCAATAGGTGTAGCAAGAGCGCTTGCCTTTCTCCATGAGGAACTTCAACCCCATATTGTGCACAGAGATATCAAATCCAGCAATGTTCTTCTTGATGGAAATTTCACACCAAAAGTCTCAGATTTTGGCCTGGCCAAGTTACTAAGAGAAGAAAAATCCTACATCAGTACCCGAGTTGCAGGCACACTGTGAGTAAAACCAAACCCCTTTTGAGTAAATAAAACAAATTTGGGTTTTTTTATTGAGTTACTGATGGGGTTTCTTTAAAAACATTATAGAGGTTATATTGCTCCGGACTATGCCAGTTCTGGCCACCTGACACGAAAATCAGATGTTTATAGTTTTGGAGTACTACTTCTAGAGATTGTCAGTGGCCAAAGAGCAGTAGATGAACATCAAGATGTGGATCGTTTCTTAGTTGAGAAGGTAAAAGAATTGAACAAAAGCACAGTTCTCTCATATATTGCACTAAAAGTAATAATAGAGTACATAAATGCTTTATTGTTTGGACATGCATGTCCAAATATCCATGTTCAACGATACTATGTGAATTGTGATTGTGTGAACATGTTTACAGTCTTGGGCAGCGTACGAGGGTAATGATCTTTTGAGAATGGTGGATCCAATGCTGAAGATGAACTATCCAAAGGAAGAAGCTAAACGGTTCCTAATGGTGGGACTTTGTTGCGTGCAAGAAACGACCAGGACCAGGCCACGAATGTCAGAGGTTGTAAACATGTTGAGCAACAACACTGAGATGGGAGAGTTTCATATTTCACGACCAGGATTTGTTAATGATATGAGGAACCTCAAAATGAAGAGGCAGCTAAATTCGTTAGAGGAATCAAGTGCTACGGCAGCAACCTTTGCAGATTCCTCCGGATGGAGTACCTCCAATCTTGCTCGTTAGATTTCAAGGATCGATGCATGCTTAGGTTACTCTGTAGGATCAGAAATCATCAATTGTGTTTAAGATTCATCAAAGCTTTCCTCAAATCATCATTTTTTTTCCTGGATATATGTAAGATGGCTTTTCTTTTTTAAAGATATTTTATAAATATCAAAAGGGGACAATAGAAAATGTAACAAAAAATAGTGAGATAGAGATGGTTACATATAGTGTGACATGAGATGTCAATTTGTTGATTCAATAATCCAAATAGTATTGCTTCCACATGGAATTTTGTTGATTGGATGCAAGTGCTAAGTGAATTGTTTTACGGTCCTAGATTGATGGAGGTCATTTGTGGTTGAAAAAAGAAGGATTCATATATTAGGGTCCTTTTACTCTCTTATTGTTTAACAAATGAAAAATAATGTTTTTTTAATAAATATTAATTAAGAAGTTGACTTTTAAGTAACGAGATTTACCTTCACTTATTAAGTTGAATAAATTTTTCTCGGAAAAGTTTCTTAGGAATCATGCAAAATGGAAAATTGATATGGAAAACTTTACACTGAAATGAGAATAATATGTTCCCACAAGACTACGAATTACACGTGTGTTTTGGCCTAACTTGACAATGAAGTTAATAGTATTGTTTGATTTGATTTTATTGTGTGTCAATTCATTTGGGGAAATCATAATACCATATATATCAGCTTACACAAAATTCCTTTTATAGAAATCAATTGGATGCGCTACTAACAAGTCAAGTAAAGGAAAAGTTACTAAGTCCATCAGCTAATTATGCCAATCTGTTTTAGTTTAATTCTCTCTATCATTTCCTTAATTATGGGTTTTTTCAAATATTTGTACTTCTATTTGTCCGTATTTTTTTAAGTTAAAAATATTATCAATTTATTTTTATCGATTGTATATTTACTTTTCACTTCATTTTTAAGTGATGTGTATAAAGAAAAAAAAATCAAAATATATTATGTAACTTTAATCACCTTATTATTATTTTTTTAATTTTAATTTTTTTATTATAAATAATTAGGATGATATAAAATTGTAACTAGTGTCTTTAAAAGTATAATATATTTATTATTGATTTAAACAATTTGTATATCCTATAAAACTATCAACATTATGTATCAGATCTTTATTTGAATAATAACAATTATTATTATAATTATAATAATAATATTAAATATAAAAAAACATTATATATACCAGAACTTAAGAACTTAATGTTCCTTCTTTTCTATCTTTTCAATTTAAATTTGTTTTTTCTAAAAAAATATCAATCGAGGTAGATTCAATTGTAACTGACAAAATAGTAGGACATGACTCTTAAGCCTATTGTTTATCACCTGAAAGAGATTCAAAACAATTTTGCAAGATTAAATATTGAGAAACAAATTTATAAGTAATTTATTTGGCAACAACTAATTTACAACCTCTTGCATTAATTTCATATTTGAAATAAGGGAACCCTTCTAAAAGATCAGAATTTTCAGGAGACAATGAGTTCTTTTTTTGTAGTAAATTATCTGATTCATGAGCATCTTTCAAAGAGGACATATCAGTTAAATTATCATCCTGAGATCCTGAGCTAACCCCTATATCTTTAGCCGATTTCATAAACTTTTGACCAAAAACAAATTCGCTCTCCAACCGACCGACGACTACTTCCACCAGGATATCAACATCAATAGCATCTCCATCTACTTGTATCATGCCTGCATTACGATTAGGTACATCATATATATGTACCTCTACCGTTGAATTCTCTTTCTTTGTGACATCAACCACTTGTTGGGTTTAATAGTGCCAAAGTTCAAGAGGGGGGGTGAATTGACCTTTTAAAATTTTCTCGCAGAAACAGAGTTTAACACAGTTTTACAGAAAATAAATCGATTTATGTGAAAATAAACAGATTTATTTCAGCACTGTTTTTGTTTGAAAAACTTTTAATTCAGCAAGGTTAATCAC
>Ga0123342_1003190_pt1 | contig 26533 bp, 26 predicted proteins | sample Turbeawhitnodule_FD_89960 | JGI IMG/M metagenome (GOLD analysis project Ga0123342, IMG submission 89960) | Root nodule microbial communities of legume samples collected from Mexico - Turtle bean Mexico white nodule | ecosystem: Host-associated > Plants > Roots > Nodule | place: Mexico: Nepantla...
TACATAGAATTGATAACATTTTGGGAGAAACATGACTTTGACAAAACTTATAGAGATTCAAAAATCAAAATGACACAAACACAATGTATTAAGAACAAGAAAACAACAAGAAATACCCAAAAAACAGTAAAAACAGAATGCTAATGTAAAGTTCTTGAATTAAAAGTGCCAAAAACAACTCAAATACATAATAACACACCTAAGACTAATATTCTTGGGTTCATATCACCCATCATCCAATACCTCGAGGACGACACATGCAAGCCAGAGGAGGAAAAAGCAATGAAGCAATAGTGTGCCCGATACACTATGATTAACGAAGATTTATAGCGATGAAGCTACTCGGCCCCCCTGCTGAAATGCATCACCAACAAACAGGCCTAGTACATCCTGACTGAAATCCACAAAGGAGTCTGCGGAAACCACTCGGGGGCACGAACGATGGCCTCTAAAGTCTTGAGAGCACGCTATTACTGGCCGACCGTCCAGGGGGATTGTGCCGAGTACGTGAAAAAATGTTCCAAATGCCAGGAGTTCGGCCCCCTCCACCATACTAAGCTAGAAGAACTACACAGTCTCATCTCCCCATAGTCGTTCGCCATCTGAGGGATGGACATCATCGGCCCCTTCGTGCCAGGAAAATGACAGACCAAGTTCCTCCTAGTTGGAGTTGACTACTTTACAAAATGGATCGAGGCCGAGGCACTCGCATCCATCTCGGCTAAAAACATCCAAAATTTCGTGTGCCGAAGCATCGTTTGTCGGTTCGGCGTTCCGAATACAATAATAACTGACAACGGCCGACAATTCATTGACTGAGGATTACAGTCATTTTATGACGACCTCAGCATCAAATCCATCACGACCTCAATCGAGCACCCACAAACCAACGGGTAGGCCGAGGCCGCAAACAAAGTCATACTGAACGAGCTGATAGAAGTACTCTGGGTGTACATATGCACCCCCAGACCACCACGCAGGTAACGCCATACAGCTTGACATACGGGACCGAGGCAATGATCTCAGTCGAAGTGGGCGAGCCCACCATACGAAGGCAAATGTTCGACCTCACCCTAAACAAGAAGAGCTTAGCGGTCAACCTTGACTTGGTAAGTGAGCTTCGTGACAAGAGCAAGATTCGGGAGACCGCATGCAAGCTTTGGGCGTCAAGACGCTACAACACATAAGTCCGACCGAGGAGCTTCCAAAAGGGAGACCTCGTCTGGAGGATGCGCAGCAATGCGAGAAGAAGTGAAGGGAAGTTCTCGTCCAACTGGGAGGGAAATTTCCAAGTTCGAGAAGTCGCAAAGGGGGTAGCTTATCACTTAGAATGGATTTCGGGCAAAATTGCACCAAGGAAGTAGAATGCCACTCATCTTAAGTTTTATTACAGTTGAAAGAAATAAAATCACGCACTCTTTCCTCACCCTACCAGGGAGGTTTTAATGAGGTGTTTTTCTCAAAGTATTAGCATTGCTCTCCTTTAAAGTCTCAGTTCGGTCTGGATGAAGCCTTAACCAGCATACCCTGCCGAATATCGATCAACTAGGTTTGGACTGGACGCAACCTTAACCAACATACCCTACCAACACCTCTCACTCGGTTCGGTCTGGATGAAGCCTTAACCGGCATATCCTGCCGACACCAATCAACTAGGTTTGGTCTGGACGCAGCCTTAACCGGCATACCCTGCCAACACCTCTCACTCGGTTCGGTCTGGATGAAGCCTTAACCGGTATACCCTTCCGACACCGATCAACTAGGTTTTGTCTAGATGTAGCCTTAACCGGCATACCCTGCCAACTCCTCTCACTCGGCTCGGTCTGGATGAAGCCCTAACCGACACACCCTGCCGAAACGATCAACTAGGTTTGGTCTGGATGAAGCCCCAACCGGCATACCCTGCCAACACCTCTCTCTTGGTTCGGTCTGGATGAAGCCCTAACTGGCATACCCCGCCGACACCGCTCAACTAGGTTTGGTCTGGATGAAGCCTTAACCAGCATACCCCGCCAACACCTTTTCACTCGGCTCGGTTTGGACGTAGCCTTAACCGGCATACCTTGCTGAGACCGAGTTAACCTTGTAACTTGGCACAAATAAACTTAAAATCAAGTAATGGATACACATTGAAGACCAATCGCCCATTCAATTTGTTCGATTAAATACTCACAATTGAAGGTCGATCGCCCATTTAACTTCAATTAAATATTCACAGTGAAGGTTGATCGCCCGTGTAACTTGCTCGATTAAATATTCGCAGTTAGGGGCCGACCGCTAATTCAACTTGTTCAAATTAAAGACTCGTATTGAAGGCCGACCGCCCAATCAAATGTAGACCGACATTTTTAACTTGTAAATTTTTTTCTCCAAATCATAAAGATTGAAGGCACAATATAACAAAAAGACCGATATATATTAAGAGTAAAAGGGGGAGGCCACACCCTAGCCTCGGAGGAGAGAGAGACTACAAAATAAAAGGCCACAGCCCAGCCGAAGGCAAATCTAATCTTCACGTTTTTCATCTTCCTTGCCCTCGGTCGACCCAGCCTGTTGACTCACCAAGGCCTTCATCTCGGCGATAGGCATGATCCGACTTTGGTACACTTCGTGGTCGAGGTCGAAGGCACCAGAGACTGGCGACCCCCCATAGAGCACGTGGGCCTGACGGAAAACGCGAAGGAAGCTCTGCTTCAATAACTCCTCGTCCCCAACAGCCTTGAGGGTGGCCAACTCAGTAGCCAAGGACGAGAGTTTCTCATCCCTCTCTTTGACCATTTTCTTCAGATGGGTGTTTTCAGCCACCACCCTCGCCATCTCGGCCTCCACCTCTGTCAGGCGACGTCTAGCCATAGCAGCCGCCTGCTCAACCTTCTCCTTCAAAGCCACCTCCGAGTCCAACCTCTTCGAGAGATCAGAGTTGGCAGCTAATGATTGCTTGGCCAGACGCCTCGGCCAACTGATGATCCAACCGGGATATCTCCTCGGCATGGCGATCTCGTTCTTGACAGCCCAGCTGGATCATTACAACCAAGCAGCTCAACATCTCTAGGCCGCCTCTCAACAAGTTCGATGAGGGGACGACCTGGATAACCTCCCGAGTGGGCTCGGGAAGCGCTAGGCACACCCCTCAGGTGAACTGCATATTGCCCCCCAGAAGGGCGAGGGGCGACATCGAGACCTCCACCGTGTGCTCGGTCTCGGTTGGGCCAGTTGCCTTCGCCGCACGCTTGGATGAGGGCGAGTCCACCTCAATCGCATCCCGACGAGGAGGCGACATCGGAAGGGTGCCAGGGGAGCGGGTGGTAGTAACAATGTTACCACCCTCCCTTGACCGTTTCATCGATTTGCTCGGGCATCCGAGCCCTTCGTGGCAGCCAGCGTGTCGATGCTACAATGCCCTTTTCGCTCGGCCGCCCGTTTCCTATAGGCATCCAAGACGTCAGCGCCGGTTGGTGATTCTTGCGCCATGACTTCTGCAAAAATATAACAAGTGTTAGAAGACTAGGGATAAAGACCAACCGATAACAGAAGTAAAGACTCATACCCTTAACGGATGTCCATCGTGCCAACTTGGTATAGGCACCGATCAGCCTCCTGGTGGGAAGCTTCCTCGGGAGTGCGTCAAAGAGCGAGAGAATCTCTACCTCGTCCGCACCCCCCATCAGCCTCAGCCACTCCTTAAAGTCACTCTTTAAATCTCTTGTAAGAGACAGCGAAGGAGTTGAAAAGAACACTCTCTGACTGACCGATCAGGGAGTGCCAAGAAACAGGTTGGGTGGGGTGAGAGGTATAATATGAAAGAAAGGAAGAGGGAGAGGGGTGAAGATGCATGACATCGCACAACAGGCGAAAGGTCTGAATGAATGCCCAGGTGTTTGGATGAATTTGGGTGGGAGCCACGTTGAGCGCCCGAAGGACGCCCATTGTGAATTTGTCAAAGGGAAGAGAAACATGTAAGTCTGAAAAGAGACAAGTATACATGTAGAAGAAGGGGGGACCAATACCTGATCTCCCAAAGCAGACATTCTCGGTGGACGAGCAGGGCACAACGCTAAAGAAGCTTGAATGCCCGCTCGCCTTTAAAATTGGGCACTTATCCAAAATCCTAGCCACCTTAGAGTCTACCCAGCTATGGTCCACCAAAGGAACGCCCAGCGGGTGGGGGAAGTCCGACCGGTCAACAACATTGGCCGAATCATCCCTCCTGACTACCTCTACCTGAAGTGGCACCTCGACCACCCCGATCGATAAGGAATCAATGGTAGAGGACGAAGAAGAAGAAGAAGAAGGATGACCGAGAGGAGGGGAGGGACGATCAGAAGAAGATGTGGGTCGAGATAAGGTTGACATAACTAACCTTATGTAAAGCATAAGATTGAGGAAAAGTAGGAGGGCGATAAATCACTCGGTTATCAAAACACTGGACGAGATGTCACTCGGTTATCAGATCACTCACAAAGAGAAAGCACAATATCTCGACACTGTTGAGACCACTATTTATAGGGCCCAAGGACCTCAGGATGCAAAATGCCAAAATGATTTCAACCGTTAGATCTCCCAGATCCAACGTTCCATAACGCCCTGCGCCCGAAAAACTCCTCATTAATGCGGGTCATGTCACGCTGCCTGAGGTCACATCACACCTCGGGAAGCCCAACAGTCACACACCCAAGGGAACCAACCAACATCCACTATCAAAGACTCAGTGGATACATTCATCCTCGAGTCTAGGAGGCAAGTGTACTGGTATGGGACGAGACCGAGACTCGGTCTCCTTGACCAAGATGACTGAGACCCCCACGGACGGTCTGGCTGACCGACACATTTAACCATTAACTCTCAAACCAAGGTCAGTGAAGCAAAATTACCATTAAGAATTAGGTAATGCAACCATAAGTGTGATCCATTCCACTAATCAGACCCAATAAGGTAAGCCCATTAAAATAATATAAATAGCGCACATTCCAAGAAGAAAGGTACATCATTATCACTGTACACACTTGAGTGACTAACACCCTCTTTACTGACTTGAGCGTCAGAGTGCCTTCTGCAGGTACCTCCCCCATTTGGCATTCACCCGAGACTGAGAGCCGAAGGATTAGCGTGAAGACCAAAAGGATCATAGTGAAACCCTAGCAACCTGCCTGAAGGAAGGAAGAAGACGAAGCCTTCAACAGTTCTCTAGGTCCCATCTCCCTAGCAGGAACAAAAAACTTCAAATCTTCTTCTCACACATTATAGTATAGATACTAGATGAATAACATTTTAAATTTAATAAACGAACATAACAATTTCAATTTAGTATTAATAATATTATTAATAAAGAGAAAAAAAGAATAATATATTATGAATAACAACAAAATAAGTAGAGAAACAAAAAATTGATTTAATTTAATACGTTTTGTTGAACACAATTATTTCAATTGTAATATTTAATAATTATGTGACAACTCTCTCTCTCTCTTTCATTCCTTTCTCACCTTGACTGATGTCAACGAATTTTGCTTCCTACACTCGCTGGTTTCAAACATGGACCCAAAATCGGCTGGAGCTTGTGATTTGATTGCTCCCCTGGGTTGGTATTGAAATTGAAATTCTGATCATTCGACTGTACATCCTATCATTCGTCCGACCAAGTCTGGCTTTGCTAATATTTTCATGATGGGGTAGTTGGTCCTGACTATGACCCGATGGTTCTGAAAGTACATACGCATTCGACATTTGGTTATGACTAAGGCTAGTGCGACCTTCTCGGTCATTTGATATCGGATTTCCACACCATGTAACACTCAACCAACAAAGTATACTGGTCGTTCTTCTTTTTCCACCTCATGTACCAAAACCGAGCTTACCGCCTCCTCCGAGATAGTGGGGTAAACAATTATGGGTTCCTTGGCGTTCGGGTTCCTTGGATGCGAAGAAAGCTTTTAATTGGATGAAGATTTGTTCGCATTCGTCCGTCCATTTGAACTTGGATGCTTTCCAGAGTGACTGAACAATAGGTTTAGTTTTCTCAATGAGTTTTGGCACAAACCGAGAGAGTGTCGTTAGCCATTTGAGCAGTCTTTGAATCTCCTTGAGGTTACTGGGACTTTGCATCTCGACAATCACTCTACATTTCCCTCCTTCTACGCTGAATGCACACTTGTCGGGGTTGAGACGCATGCGATATTTACGAAGAGCTCAGAAGACTTCTTGCAAATCTTTGACGTGCTGCTTGCATGAGTCTAATTTGACGACAATGTCGTCTACGTAAACTTCAACGTTTCTCCCAATCATGTCGTGGAAGACGTAATCCATTAATCGTTGATACATGGCTCCAACGTTGTTGAGGCCGAACGACATGACTTCATAGTAAAAGTTGTTGGAATTGGTCACAAAAGTTGTTTTTTCCTTGTCCTTCAGATGCATCTGAATTTGATTATACCCCGAGTATGCATCGAGGAAACTGAGGATATGATAACCTGCTGCTCCATTCACGAACCGATCGAAGGTTGGCAGGGGATAAGAGTCTTTGGGACATGCTTTGTTGAGATTGGTGTAATCTACACACATTCGCCACTTACCATTAGATTTCTAGACCATGACCATATTAACCAGCCATGTGGTGTTGTGTGCCTTACGGATGAAACCAGCCTTCATTAACTTCTCAATTTCTTCTCAAGCGACCTTACACCTTTCTACCCCTAACTTTCACTTTTTCTGAGCTATCAGTCTGGCCTCTTTATAAATAGAGAGGCGATGTATAATCACATCGGGACTTACTCCAGGCATGTACATGCAATAGGTCGACATTATTGACTAAGGTTGTACTTATTGACTTACAGTTGTCCGGATATATGTCTTATGCTCACCGTCACGGAGGGGTAGAGGCTGAAGGTCTTCACCTGCTTCCATACGGGCATCATCAAGTCGAGGGTCCAGATATATTAATGCGACCATGTGCTCTCTGGAGCGCCTGTCCCGAGAGTGTTTGTCTGGTGATCGTCCTCGCCTCCTTGGGGACTGATCGCGCAGTGATGCCTTGTATAATCGTCTGGTAGGTTCAACCTTTAGGCTAGCAACGTAACATTCGCAAGCCGTTTTCTTATCTAAGTGAACCGTCACAATATCATCGGCCATAGATGGAAATTTCATTGCTAAGTGAGGAGTGGAAACAATCGCTTTTAAACGATTGATGGACAAACGTCCGAGCAATATGTTGTACGAGGTGTTCGCGTCCAATAAGTATTTAATGTTTATGGTTTTGCTGAGGCATCCTTCCTCACAGGTATATAAACTAATATACCCCCTGGTGTTGTTTATCATATGGCTGAATATTTGTTTCTAGGTTTCCCATCTTCTTGAAGGTTTTTCAATAAAGAATGTATAATGAGCTGCCCTGATCTACTAACACTTTGGTAATGTTGAATTTACCTATCTCTACGGTAATCATCATAGGATCGTCTTGTGCTGGATCTATTGTATTGAAATCGTCATTAGTGAATGTTATTGGGGATATCCATGGTCGTTTCTGATTTGATTTGGAATGAATTGACTAGATGACCCTGAGATGTTTCTTTCTAACCGAATTGGAGCATCCCCACTCGCGAAACCTCTAGCTAAATTATTCAAAGAAAACTAAACTTAATTGTTATACTTTAGTTTTTTAAAACTAAATTGTTCATAAATAGACCAATTTAAACTTAAACAAGTATAACTCGTGATATTTGAAAATATATTTAAAAAGAAAGATTTTCAGGTAACCAATTTAAATCAATTTAATTCAATGCAATTTACTCTAATTATAATACAGTTAAGTTTATTTAAACATTTATATAATTCAATTCAATTTTACAATAACAGTTATACGAAGTTCAATTTTACACAATTCATGCACACTCCTACAATTACATCAAATCTTTATGCAATTTAGTTGTTAAAAGATGAAAATATACGCAGAATGACGAGCTTCTTTAATCTTTAAATAAAGGTGTTAAGCAATTTTCTAGCATCTATAACACAATATACTATCAAACCATAAAACACCATTTCGCATCGAGAAGTCTTACAGTCATATTCTTCACCTCCATCACGATGTTCTATAAGGATAAGTCTTTCCAATGAGATTTCTTAATTACTAGAGTAAACAATTCTTGCCCGTTCCCCATCTCCCTACAACTATTGACAAAAAAAACAAAACATAGTTTTGTGCAATTGCGATAACTTTTAAAAAGAAAATAAGTGTTCCCGATTAAGGGGACCATTAGCATTAGTGCTAAGGAAAAAGGTTGTTGAACTAACCTATGGCTATGCCTATCTTAATGGACTTAGATTTTCTTATTTCGCTTTAACCTGTCCAACAGGATCATAATTACTATAATTAACTTTCGTGATATGTTTCTGCTTATGCGTAAGCCTTAATCTACGGAGCAAAAAATGTATTTTATTACTATAAACAAGTGAAATATTTTATCAACATAACTGTATAATCACGTGGATGATTTTACAACATCTATGAGCAGTGAACTACATAATAGAGGGTACACGACGTTGGAGCGTACGACTATAATACTATTCCAAGAATAAAGAAAACATTATCATGAAATGTGGGTCTTATTATACAATGAAACATTCTTCTTCTTCTTCGTATCTTTGTCATTATTAAAGTGATTATTAGATAGATAGAAAATATCAAACTCAACTGCTTATTTGAGAGAGAAAATGGGAAAAAAATGACGTTATGGGCTCCAAATATAAAATTATTTTCCCCCCTAAATGAGACATGCAACAATAGAGAGGGGGAAAAAAGTGAAGGTTATGTTTTTTAAAATAGACAATAATTTATGTTAGTGAAAAATGGGTTCTTTAAGTTTAATTTACTTGTAATTTATAGATTGTGTATTTTTTTTCTTTTTGAGGATATATATATATATATATATATATATATATATATATATATATATATATATATATTCTTTTTTTTTCTATTTCTATTTATACAAATAAGAAGTATATTTTCTTTTTATTTATTTATACTTCCTTGTTTCTTTCCTTTCAATTCCCATCTTTAGTCTACTGTTAAGAAATCTCTTTCAAACAATGATTGTGTCCTACAAGACGAACAAACATTACTAAAAAAATCATTATCTTAAATTCATGTTACTTCACTTCTGTCTCAGACAAGACTAGACAAGACTAGACAAGACTAGACAAGAATAAGAAGAACCTTAAACACATAACATTGAGTTTAACTAAGAATAAATGTAATTTTAGTCGAGTATGTAATCTGTTTTTCTTTTTTGTGTATTCTTCTATATATACTAGAATTTTCCACCTATCTATTTTGTATTTGGTCTTGTTATTGACCTATTTCAACAATAAAGATTAATTATTCAATATCCCTTGATTTATGCTAATGTAGAAATTAATATCCTTCAATATCGGTATCAGAAATTAACACTTTTAAATGTCGATCTAATTATCCACCAAATAAGGCTCTATGGTACAATTTCTTACAAAGAAATAAAGTGTTATCTTAAACAATGACAAACTGTCGTTACTAATCGTGTTTATACTGAGAGTTTAAACTTTATCTAAGTCTATATTCTTTCAAGCTCAAACCTTCAAAACAACTTTTCCCGCTTCTTTTCACTTGGGTGTTAAATGCAATGGTTTCGTAGAGTTCATGTATGAGTAATTTTAGCTATAATGTTCCCATTATGGAAGAATCAAAATCAGCAAAGGACCTGCTAGTGAAAAGTTAAATGTGCCTCTTTTTCTTGATAATTATTTTACCGGCATTTATTGTTTCTTCATCGTTCATGGGGTTAGGTTCCTCTAGGGAACTATTTTCTCTGTTATTCAAGAATAAGGTAACTGACGTATGTCATGGTAATTAAGCATATATAATAAAATTATAAATTTATTTAGGAGGAGGAACTGAAACGGTCATTGACTCTTTTAGAGGCAGCTTGAACGACAAGAAAGTACAAGATGGAATCATGGGACACATGATTCTTATGACTAAAATAGCCTAAAAGGCCATTGCACTAGCAATTATGTGTGACATAGCACCACGTAGTACTACCAGGGATGCTGGAAACTGAAGATGTTGGTTGATGAATATTAGAAAATCAATTTGTTGTTGTTGATGGTAGTTGGGGGGTCACTGGAGGTTCAAATTCCTCAGCCTGACAAAAGGAAAATCAAATATTAGAATCAGGAAGATCGAATAAAGTTGTTGGTGTTGTTTGGTATAATTTTAACTTATTTCTTGATTGAAAGATTATTCTTTGCCCTCTTTGATGAGTGTTGTTGTGCAATCATTGTTTTTTCTTTCTCTTAACTAGATACTCATCTCCCTCGTGATAACTTGTTTATAAAACTGATAAGTAATACAAGTTTTTCTTAATTTATTAGATACATGTGATAATCGAAGTTAGTAACTAGTTATAATTGAAGGGAATGGTACCTTTTCTCCTCCTGATCAGAGGCTGCAGTTTTCTTGTAGTTTGGGAATGGCACTCGTCCTGACTCAATATGCTTAACATCCTGGACAAGGAGTTCGTAGTGTCTCTTGACTTCCTCTGGAGTTTTGCCACCAACAGCATGGGCAACATTGTACCAACGGTCAGGGGTGTCCTTGTCATAAACAGCTAGAGCCTTCTCAAAGGCCTTGTTGTCCTTAACACTCCATGAACCTGAGGCTGAGATTGAACTGGATGCCATTTGTTTCAGGAAGGAAAAGAAATGAAGTTGTGAAATGGTCACTGAGTTGGTAGCAAAGGTGTTGTGAAGGGTCAAGAGTTTGTAATGATCAGACTCAAGGAAGAGCTGATGTGTTGAGAGGTAGCAATGTGTGCTCCTTTTATAAGCACAAATGGAAGGTATTAGGTAGGGTAGTGCCAGTTGGCATCAAAATCTTGCTGAAATGAAATAGAATTATTATGATTTGTCTTCTTAGGAACCATGGAATTGAGCAGGCCCAAGAAATTGGGTAGCAGCGATGTGGGAGAATCAGTAACTTCATACAGTAAAAACCAGTGGATGTATTGAAAAGACTAGCCAAGAGCTTTTTATAACTTTTTTTTACTTGTTTATTTATGTCTACGTGTTATGAGTCAGCATTTTTGTTTTCTTTTAACCTTGAAAGATTTATGATATGCTGGACTAAACAATTTTATAGAACTTTTAGAGAAGAAATACATATTAGTTTTTAATCAAAAGAGAAATACAGTTTTTATAAACTATATTCCTGAAACTTTGTTGAAATAAGTCGAAAACAACTTATATATATATATCCTCTAAGATTACATTGGAAATTACCTCTTTTATATAATCATTTCTAAAGAGAATAAGAAAAAAAAACGATTTTTTATAAGTTAGTTTTAATTTATATAAAAATAAAAATAAAAATTATATGAAAATTTTAAAAATTATAATAAAAATTAGAATTAACTTTAATTATTGAAATTAATTACAATTTTTTTTTAAATTTTTATTTTAGAAGTCCTTTTTTAAATATTTTTATTGGTTCTCCCAGTATAGTTGCAGAGTGTTACGCAAGTTATTTTCAGCATAAAATTAGTCCAAAATATTGTAATTAAGCATTTTGATTTTGACAGCCTGTGAAAAGTATTTGTAAGCTAGTTTGGTGGATGGTAATTAGTTTTGTTATAGAAGATATGAAGAGTTTAGCAAAGGGACACAATGAGGGTCTTTGTTTTAGAGAACAAACTTGGGTTGTGGTTCAAAACATAAGAACGTATGCAGAACAACACTCTATTTGATAGGTCAGCTAATGCCTATCTTTATTTTATTCTCTTACTCGCAGGGTCTTCAGTGGGTCCAGCCTCAAATCCACTGAATCCAAAGCTGGTACAAAAGGGAAACAAACTATGTGAAATATGTGCATAATTTGGAACCCTTGAAAAAGAAAAAAAAAGAAAAAAAGTTAAAAGTAGGGCCAAGTGTTATCCAACGGCTTGCATGTGAGTATGTGAGGACTATGTAAGTCTGTGCATGACAATTAATAGGTGTAAAAACTTCCACGCATGCCACAAAGAAAACAACCACAATATCTTGTTCAGAACAGTTCGATTGCATATGAAAAGCTCTTGTGTTTTCATGTTGCTTGGTGGTGATCTTGTATCTGTACTTTGTCCTGAACAACATTCCAACACTCCTGCTTGGCCAGTTGTGTTCTACAATTATTGCTGTTTTTCCTTCTTTTTTTTTACTCCGAGGAAAGGTTATTAAATAGGTGACTCACTCTTTTTAGCTGTTGGGGTCCCTCTTTTCCTTTACTTGATTCATGATTTATGACGAAGATTTTGTTTGATTTTAGTTAGATGGACAGAATTTAAATGTCGGTTAATTATGCAAATTATTAATCTGTTTTTCTAAACACCAATTACGTAAGTTTCAGCTTAAGCATTTATGTCTTTTGATTTCGTAAGAGGCATACCTTGGAGCATTGTCATGGCCATGTAGGAAACAGATGAGCATATCATTATATGCAACATCCATTATAAGCAGTCTGAAAATCATGTAACGTGCAAGTGATCAAATAATTCCAATTATTACAACATTAAGAGGAAACCAGCATGTGATGAAGAAAAGAGGAAGCCGTTTGACCCGGAAATAAATTATAATTTTATTATTCTTCCATTGTTCTTATGTCAAAAAATAGTTTCGTAGATTATATCACTGCATCGAATACCAACAAATGCACTACTGTTATATGTATATGAAATATCTTTCATGATACTTTGCTTTGTCTTTTGCTGTTACCTTAGGCCAATGTCATGAAGCAAACTACATAGCTTCAGCAATTGCTCATATACCCTTAAGGCCAGTTATAGTATAGGGATAATAATCTTTAGCTTCTAAGTTATGCCAAGGCTCATACAAAACAACAGGAACACTTTGGAGTTTTACCCGTTCTGGATTAGCACGTGGGTTGAGTCTTGCAGGCCATTTCATTCGTATGGCTTTTACACTTCTAGAGTAAGAACATCCACAATCATATCTTTTTAACTCATTTATCGTATGGTATTGGGCAAGAGCAAGACAATAAGGTGACAGAAACCATCATTAACCTAGTTTCTATAAATGATTATAACTCTGCATTTCGAGATGACCAAACCAGAACCTTGTTCTTGAAAGGCTAATTAGTACGCCATGTTACAGGAGGAAAAATCGTCTGATTTATGGCCCACTTATTTGTTGAGTGGGGGATAACATAAAGATGTACCCTTTTGATGACAATAAAGATAAGAAAAAATGTACCATGATGGAGGAGTAAACATTCATTTTAGTACATGAAATATTGCAAGTGTCGGTTACAAAATCCCTACTTTTGTTCATGCATCACCCTGTAAAATCACTTGGTTTTTCCCTACTTAACTTTCTTAAACAAAATATAAAGTCAATGTTATTGTGTAAAGTGTGAAAAAGTTCTTCTGATATCACATGGAATTAGTCTTTGAGCTGGTAGGCAGAGAAAAACTCATGACAGAACGAAAAAAAAAATCAGAGAGCAAAATAAAAATCACAGCAATTATAAGTTTAATAGCCTAAAATTGAGCCAGGCATAATGTTGCACTAAATTTAATTATTTAGAGCTAATCATTCTCTCAAATTTAACTAATTAATTGTTGCATTTATTTATTTCTAGAACCAGCTTTTGCAGGTTCTTTTGCCAGCCTTATGGCATGTACTCATCATATTTCCAGTTTCTTTTCAGCTATTGTACAAGATACCATACCATTACTTTTTCCTGTTGTAATTGCTGGTTTCCAATTTCTCTTGAATTGAACTTTTTTCTTTTTGATTCATTTGTTATAATTTTCAATTTCTGACTACAGAGACATGGTGCGGAGAAGTGTTAAAAATCACAATCACTCCACACCACAAAGTGTTGAGTGTGCTACGTGCAATGAATGTGATTAGTAACGTTGTACACCACAATTTTGAGCATACTTGATTTAGGTTTATTATTGTTTAAATAAGAAGGTAATGCATATGTGTGTGTTTGATTCGAATGAAGAATTAAAATGACTGAATAATAGTGAAAGGGTTTGAATTTTGGAATTTGGAATAACAGTAAAGCATATAAAAGCACACCATATTTTGGTGAGGGCGGTGCAGTGATGGCATGGCTACAGGTATCAAATTGGTTTAGAGTGCCCCCTCCCTATGGAATTGTTTTGTTTGCAACATCTTGCAACTAGGCTTAGGCCTCATGAGTGTAGTATATTCGCAAGAAGAACCCAAGATTGATGCTCAATATATAGGAATTGCTTGCAATAATGGTTCATATAACAAATTTTGTACTTAACTTTATATAGTTCATAATTCTTTTCAAGATCTTTTCGATGCTGTAATGATAAGGATAGTTACCCCTTGAAAAGGATAACACATTTGTCTGTCCAACTCTTTGTAGGTGTATAATTTTGGGAAATGTTTTCATACTTTATATTTGGTTTTACATTCTTTTAAACTATTCTCTTCTTACACTATAAATTTAACTATTCATTTTAAAAATAAATTTTCTATTTTTTCGTGCTTTCTTAAATAATTAGTTTTTATATTTTATTTTCTCTTCTAGTTACACTAATCTTCATACACCACTTACAAGAATGAGATTGATTTCTTAAGAATTAATTTTTAAATTTAAATTATTTCTCAGTCTGAGTGTTTTATTATCTTTAAATGTTAATTAAATTGTATTTTATTTTAAGCTGGACTTTAATGTGTTTTTAATTCTTATTAAATTAGCAAGTTTTGCCTTTAGTATTTATGAAAAAAATCTTTAGTCTTCATTCCTAGAAAACTGATATATTTTGTTTTATTTTTATTTTTATCATACTATCATGTGTCACTTTGATATCCAAATCATGTGTCACTTTGATATCCAAATAATATTCCTTAGTATCTATGGTCACTATGTCAACATGTATATATATATCTAATAAAAACTTTTACATTCCTAAAATAAATGTTGCTTATTTCTCTTAAATGAACTTTTAGAAACCAAGATAATTTATACCTCGAATGTATTTCAAAGAAAAATATTCTAAGAGATTTGTATTTAATAGGGGTTAGATACTAGATGGAATTGGAATTGGAATTGTGAGTTTGTCGTTAATGTCTTAGTCGCTCTTTCTTACTCTTCTCGTACTCATTCTTTGTTACTCGATCGCTCCTCCTTACTCTTCTCGTACCCACTCTTTGTTTCTTGGTTGCTCCTCCTTGGTGCTCAGTCGGGAGTTAACCTGCAGAAGGTTCTCCGACGATCAAGTAAGTACTTTGTATTAAGAGTGTATCATGTAATTGATAAAAACATACCTTAGCATGGGTCGTATCTGACGCATATCTTCAATAAATCAGTGTTAGCTAATTTCTCAAGGTGTCACCCAGATTTGGTGGGGCGTGGCTCGAATTTGTATGAAGGTTACCCTTATTTATAGGATGTTTCCTTACTTGTCGTTTATTTTTAAATTTATTCTTTAATGTGGTTGATCACTCGGTCGGTCAATGATACCAAGTGGCGTGGCTCATTCGGCCCCGATCAGTACACTTGCCCTCAGGCTTGATGAATCCTTATTTTAAAGAGTTTAGATATGATTGTTGGGTGCTTCGAGGTATGAAGTGACTTTTTGTCCTTCTTTGATTGTTGACTGATCAACCTTATTGCTTTTGATCTTTTCAATAGTTGTTTGAATGCCTCTATTGACACTTGTATAGTTGTAACAATGTATGTCGAACGATCGTAAGGACTAAGATCATTTGGACACCACTCGGCCTTTTGAATTGCTTTACAATTTTGAATATCAAATGTATGCTTGAATCAATATAACTTAAATAAGATGAGTCTTTAACAGATTAAACGCTTACCTGTTACTTGAATCCATATGATTTAAATAAGTTGTGTCGAGCTTTAGATAGGTTGAACATCGTCCGGACGTTAAGGATTGTCGTTTTAAGACAGTTTCCTTAATCGAAAAAAACTTTACTTTAATCGTTCGGGAGGGATTGCCTCGGCGGATTTAGGATATCAGTTTGGATTGTCATTTTAAGGCAAAGCTTCCTTAATAGTATCAGCGCATTACGCGTTCGTTTGGGAAAGATTGCTAATTGTTATGCAACTACCTTGGCCGAAGAGTTCGTTTAGGAAGGGCTGCTAATTGTTAAGCAAGCTACCTTAGCCGAAGAGTTGCATGTAATGTCGTGTTCATTCGCTAAGGGTTGTTAATTGTTTAGTAAGCTTCGTTGGCCGAAAAGTTTCATGTAATATCGCGTTCGTTCGGCAAGGACTGCTAATTGTTAAGCAAAAAGCCTTGGCCAAAGAGTTGCATGTAGTGTTGCATTCGTTCGACAATGACTGCTAATTGTTAAGCAAGTTGCCTTGACCGATAGTTATAGATTTAGGATAATGATAGGATTGTCATTTTGAGGCAAAGCTTCCTTGATCGTATCAATGCATTATGCGTTCGGTTGGCAAGGGTTGCTAATTATTAAGAAAACTACCTCATGAGTATAGTGCTAACAAATGCGCCATAATTGAAACTATAAAAAATGTGTAATTTTAAAGTGCCTCGTTAAAAGCTTCTCGGTTGAAAACCCTTCTTAAGGGTAAAACAACCGAGCAAGCAAATAGTACATTATTCAACTTTATTAACAATAATTAAATTTGAGATGTGTGGCATTCCACGTCCTCGGTATAACTTTTCCTAAAAAATACTCTAAATAAGCTAAAGGTATGGTCTTGGGTTACATCTAAATCTGCTACTGGTTACTTTTCTTATGCTGAGTGGTGCATTGATCCTCTAGCTTATATGTCTTTGATTAAATGACTTTGAAATTCAAGGCCTTTTGTTTGTGTAGGGAGGGTTTGAGGTGTTTTTATTATTTTATTTGTAAGGTGTTTTCTTTTGGTTGGGTTGTTTGTTATTTCGTAGTCTAGTAGGTTTTTGGTATGCTATAAGGGGAACAGTGGGTCTTGTTGTATCATGTCTTGTATAAGGGTTGGATCACCCCAGAAGTGGTTCATATTTATTCAATGTTTACTTGCTGATAAAAAAAAATACTCTAAATAATAAGCTCCACCGTCACCGTGTTTTTAACTCAAGACAGTCCTTCCTAGTTGCTTGAAAACTTTCCTTCATTCTTTCGAGCTTCGTTGTGCATTCGCCAAACCAAGTCTCCTTTTGGAAATCTTATAAGGGTCACTTTTGATTTATATCTTCTAGCCGCCCAAATCTTGCATGTTTCTTCTCTAATTCTACTCTTGTCTCTAAACTCATTGATTAAGTTTAGTTTGACCGACAGGCTTTCCTAATTTAGACTGACATCAAATAGTTGATGTTGTAGGGAAGGTTTCCCGACTTTTACTGGGCTAAGTCCAGCCATTAAGTCAGTTAGGGTTTGGGACTTGATTGCCCCTTTGGTTGATACTGGATTTGAAATTTAGATAACTCAGCTGCCCATCTAATCATTCGTCCAGCTAAGTCTGGTTTAGCTAGGATCTTCATAATGAGATAGTCAATCTTGACAATGATGTGGTGGTTTTGGAAGTAAATTCTCATTCTATAGGCATTGATAACAAGTGTCAAGGCTACCTTTTCAATCATCTGATACCTGACCTTGGCATCATGCAGGACTCGACTAATAAAATAGACTGTTGCTCTTCTTTCTCTACCTCTTGTACCAATGAACATTGATAACTTCTTCGAAGGCTGCAAGATACACTGTTATTGGTCGGTGAGTATCTAGTTTTTGTATAACCGAAGGTGTTCGCAAAAAAAACTAAGCATATATTGTATATGTCAAATAGATAAATCTAACTTAAATTTAAAATTTCTATTATAAGAAGTACTAATATATGAAATAAATAATAAAATTAAAACTAATATAATTTCAATTTAAATTTTAAAATACACTAAAATTATCAATATCTAGAATAAAATTCTTAATAACAATACAAATGTTGGCGAAGAATTTAATATTGAACCATATGTTGGAATTGAGTTTGAGTCTATTGAAAATGTTAGAAAAATTTAATTTACAGTTCATTTGCCAAGAAGAATGGTTTTGTAATACATGTTTAATCAAGTAAAAGAAAGACAATTATCTTAGTATGTTGTAGTGAAGGTTAACATAAAATGAAAATTGTGAATGGAAGAAATCAGGATAACATTTGTAAGAGGAAAAAAATGCTCAACATTTTAGAAAGGTTGTCAAACTTCACTTATTGTTTCAAGAGACAACATGAAACGAAATTGGGTTATTAAATTATTCAACAGTGACCATAATCATGTCATGTTCAACTCTAAAAGTGTTTATATGAGGTGTCATAAGAAGATGAGTATTGCAGCATAAGCTTTGATGGAAAACATGGTCACAACAATAAAACTTATAAGAAAAAAGATTTAATTTCCTTTTTTATTTTTAGGTTTTACTATTTCACTTATATGGTTTATCTATGTAATATGTAGAGAAGATTATTTTTCTTAGTCATAATATATGTGGCTTACATGTGTAATTTGAGTTATTATTCAACACAATTTATGTCATGAACTAAAATTTATGTGGATGGTTTATTACAAAAGTGTAACTCGTTGCTAAAGTGAGTTAAAATATTTATTAAATAATAGTAAGATAATATATTTAAAAAATTGTGAGATATGAATGAACGAAAAAAGGAATGAATGCAAGAAAAGAAAAAATTTGTAGAGGTAGGAAGAGGGAAAAGTATTTTATATGCTCTTTATAGCCTCACCTCCTATTTGTTTTTTTTTTTATAAAAACTTTCATGTTAGGCATCATTATGCAACTTCACATCTCAGCTAGGCTAACACCTCAAGTAACAACAATCATCTGTCATCACATGAGAAAAGTATTATTAAAAAAGGAAAAAATACAAAAAATGGGGGGATTATACCAAAACCTATATGTTAATAAAAATGATACATAGGCAGAATATACCTATTCATTAAGAATTCTAAGAACAAACTAGATGGAAGCCTATTATACCAATGAAATGATTCTCTATGAATAAATCCTAAATTAGCCAACTTATCAGCACTTGCATTCTCTTCACGAAAAATATTGAGTAACCCTAAACCTGATTTTCCCACAATAATTAAGACAAATATTCCATTGATTACGAAACATTAGTCTTAGCAGTAAATACAACACAAACTGATGGAGTTGCCTTCATGACCGATTGAATTTTCTTGGATTTTTGTTAGAGTTGGTGGAAGCTTGATGAAGGAGATGGAACAAGGATGGTTCCAATGAAGCTATGGTTTCCTTGAAGGTGCATGAGAGGTAGGGATAGTGATTGGTTGGTCCATAACACTTGAAGAGGTGAAAGAGAAGATCAAGGTGTTCATCCTAGTGGGATGTTGGTTCCGTTGGAATAGATGGATCGTGGGCCTTGGAGGTATTAGATTATGTTTGACCTTCTGGGTTTGAGATGTATTGAAAGTACATTCAGTTTTTTCATTCTTGTTCTACTATACGAATTCTGGAGCAAAGGTTACCCATGTATGTTTGTTGTGGCACCATGTGAAGGAAAGGGGGCCAATTTTCTTGCTACTTTCTGAGGAAATGAACTTGGTTCACACTTGTTCTCTTGTGGCCAAGGTCTGAATAAAAGTTAGGATTGCTTAGTTAATTTACAGGTTCGTCTTTTTCTGTTTTCTCATGAACTCTAGGTTGCCCCTGTTGGTTTTGTTTCTGTTGGTGTTGTATAAGGGTTGGGAAGTGTCCCTTTTTAATTTACTTAATTCTTTGCTGATAAAAAAAAAGGTGTCCATCCTAGAGAGTCTAGACAAGGGAGTGAGAAAGCTTGCAAACTTAGGTAGCAATTCACTCATATATTGATCTTAGAAAATGAGATTCAAGCACCTCAAATTATAGGAGAGGGTTGAACATTTTGGAGCCAAAATTTGAAAATTCAAAATAAAACTCTCCAATGAGAAGGTGTCATGTGGAGTCATACTTTCCATGTTTAGCTCACACCTTTCATGCTAAATCCTCTTCACTCCTAGGCTGCCATGTGGACGCCCATGTGCTCCATGCCAAGATAATTTTCGTCCTCTAACATATCCTAGATGTTTTAAGGTTACATTGGGCACAAAGAAGCCTAATTGTTACCCTAACTAGTCATTTTTAACCCTAACTAGACCTATTTTACTATTGGCCCAAATACAAGCTCAAAAACCTAGGCTACTTAGCCCAAATAATTTGGTCCAATTATTTTATGCTACTAGGCCCAATACACGACCCATGAAATCCTAAACAACTTTATACAATTTATTTAAGCTAAAGCTTGGCCCAAAAATAATGTTAACTAGTCAGCCGAAACTCAATCTTCTTGTGTTCTTTTGACCAAAGCTCTAGTTATGTTTTGATGAGTTGGAGGTCTTCTTGGATATGTTTGTACATTCCTTCATTCTAGAGTTGTCCTCTTGATTGGTCCTACAAAAATAAACAAAAGCCCAATTAGACCCATATTTGCATATAAATCCATAAACAACCTCTAGGTCTTCATCCTCCTTATTATGTGGTTGTAGGTGGTTGGGGGCTTTGCCATTACAAACCAAGGTAGAATCACATTCAAGCCATACATTAGTAAGCCCTATCTTTTTAACTTCCTTCATAGCATGTATAACTTCATAAAACTTAGCAACTATAGCAGTCTGAACTTCAAGAAACGCAGAGAAAACACCAATAAACTCCTCCATACTTCCACGAAAAATACCATCACAAGTAGCAAGATCAAGATAGCCCCTGACAGCCCCATCAATGTTAATTTTAACCCATCGTGATGAAGGGAACTCCCAACTAACAGGAAGAGGACGAAGAATTTTACCAGTACGAGTATTAAAAGTGCATTCTTTAGTGCGTTTAATTTTTGTTTTTATAATTGTTCAATATATCAAGGAGAACTGCGTTTAATTTTTGTTTTTATAATTGTTCAATATTTCAAGGAGAAGGATTGAAAATAACATGTTTTCAACTTGTTTATGCTATGTTATCTTTCATCTTTATTTTTAACATACATTATGTACTTATTAAGTAGGAGAAGAAAAAGAGAAGAGAGATGAAATTGAATTGTAATATATGTCACTAAATATGTTATTTCTTCTTCTACTAGATATAAACAAATTGAATACACCTCATTATTGTTAGTTAATCTAATTTTATAATTTGAAATTAAGTAAAAACTTAGATGAAGAGTAATTCTTTTAGTCACTCTTGGAGTAAATGAATCCCTTCTCATATGTTTGGATACACATAATAGTTCATAAGTATATTTTTTTGTTTTTGTTTTATTTTTCTATTACAATGATAAACAATTATAAAAATAATAATAAAATATTTGTATCATTAGTTAGTCTTACCTCTTATTAAAAGAGAATGTAACTTATCTAAATAGTCATAATCTATTAATCATTAATGAATATATTCAATAAAACTACCCACAACCATAACAATAAACAAGAAAATATATGCTTGTGGTACTTGAAATGATAGAGGAAAAAAAACTTTTAGCATTAAATAATATTAGTTAAGATCTAGAGGATAATGAACAACTATCTAGGGCTTTTAAAATACATCTCTTGCTATGAACAAAATGACTCAACTTGAATGCTCTGCTTTGAGATCATTTAAACTTTGAACCAGAACAATGGTGTCCACCATGAGGTCAGGTAAAATTTTTCTCACCTCCACAAGATAGAACAATATGAAATCATAACAAACACCCTCTCACAATATAAAAAAGAAAGCTACCACATATTCATTTGTGAATTATTTTTTCCCATTTTGGCCCTTTCTCCCCTATCTTTCCCAATCTTTCCCTCCCAACCTAAACCTTTAATCGCCACCAGCCAAACTTCAGCTCAATTCTGCTCTCTATAAAAGAAAAAGCCATAATCCAACTCCTTTTTTCCATTTTTCATTCTTTTTTAATTTTGCCACTTTTTTGTATTGATTATTTTGTGAAAAAAGGGGAAAGAGAAGTGCATTGTCTGACATTGGAAAATTCCGCATGCGAGCCAAGTTCCCTTTGGAGCCTTTTCATACAGTTTCTCCTCTCCAGTGATGACTCGTTCATTCAGTCAACAAATATGATGGAGTTTGCAATGAAGATCGATCAGACGTTGAATCTATGAGGGTTCACATTTTTTGTTTTTGCAACTCCTAAAGATACTATGACTTAAATTTGGTTTTGGTGATTCAAATGGAAAATGTTATGTTCATAGTTATAAGCATGATTTGGTTAAGATTACTAAGCATTTGATTTCAAAGGGAGGTAAGAATTAGCATAAGAAGTGGAAGGTTGACCTTATTAGGCAGCATCGCCCCTAGCTTGACAGGAAACATTTATTGCAACTACCTCTACTGGAAACATTTATCACCACCGACTCGCCTGTAAAAATTTATCGCCATTGGCTTGTCTGGAAAGATTTATCGCTATAAGCTCGGCTGGAAACATTTATCGCCACTAGCTCGTTTGTAAGCATTTATCGCCACCGGTTCAAGTGGATACATTTATCGCCACCAACTCGAGTGGAAACATTTATCATCACCGACTCAAGTGGAAATATTTATCGCCACCGACTCGGCTGAAAACAATAAGGGAGAACAAGATCTTAAATTGATTAAGCACAACTTATGATATAATGAAAATGTGTGATCTAATGTTCTCGTTCATGACCATAAACCAATTAGACACAACTTTTATTGTAATTTATTTTCAGATTTTTCACTAGATAAACCTCTTCACCTACTTGGCTTGAAGGTTATGTACCATTAGTTAATCTTATTTCCTATTAAAATGGAAATAACTTATCCAAAGAGTTGGTAATAGGGTATATTAATCATTAACATAGAGATTTAATAAAACTACCTAGAATCTTAGCAAAAAAATAAAGAAGTATTTGCTTGAGGTCCGTGAAATTGATTGAGAAAAATACAACCTTTAAGAATTAGATAATATTTGTCAAGATTATGAGAATAACATACAATTACATAGGGTTTATAAAATATATCCAGTACAAAACATTGTCTAAGCAACGTCAATTTTAATATGACAATTATTAAAAAGCGTCATAATTATTCATATAATACGACACGTTAATAAGCGTCATATTTCCTCTTCAAAATATGTCATTTAGGTCTGTCATTTGTGACATACATCAGTCTCCTTCGTTTTTCATTCCCTTCATATAACTAACATAAATTACATGCTTAAAATCGCCACTTTATACAAGGCGTTATATGGCTAGTACTACGCGATTCGCAATAAATCGTCATAATATACTTTGTTGCGGCTAGATTTATGACGGTATGGGGAACCACCACATGTGTAAATAACGACGTTTATAAATGAAACTATATACAAAAATAACTATCACCACATATAAATATTTTGTATTGATCGCTCATTATAAACAAAGGGACTCAACTTGGTTTGAGTCCATTTAAATTTTGAACGAGAACAATATTAATATAAAATGAAATGATGTCATTTTTCATCCTTTTAATTTTTTTTATAAAAGTTTTCATGTTAGATATCACTATGCAACTTGACATCTCAGTTAGACTGACAAATCAACTAACAATAGTCATTTGCCAAAAAATATCCTTTTAAATTATTTAAATAACTTTAATTTTTTCATTTTTTCTTTTATTTTTTCAATTTTTTATGTTGTCCTAATAAATATTTAAAATCTTATAATGTGAATTTAAATGTTCCATTTAATTCCTCTAATTGTTTTTTCTGATAAAAAGAAGTTAGTGACAAAACCAACTTAAAAGAAATCTATTACTTTTGCAATGAATGAGTCTAATTTCAAGTAAATAGTTTATTTAGACACAATAAAGTAATTAGAATCTCAGTCATTACTTAAGCATTTGTTTTTTAAAAAAGATTTTTAAGAAGGAAATTAAAATTTGCATTGTTGTTTGGTAGAAAAAAAATAGAAGATACCATAAAATCTTTGAACCCATCATATTTTATTTCATTCCTCCGCTGCTGAGATTTTTGATGAAATGTCAAGCTTGCACTGGTTTAATAAAGTATCTCTTTCATTCTTCAACACGCTTTTCGTTACTCAACTACTATTGTTTTCTGAATATTACCATCTAAGTTTTTATTACTCAACTAGTATCTAATTTTTTTACTCATTTTATCTTAAGTTTTCAATTTTCACATATTTTACTACTCAAGTTTTTACACAGGTTTTTATTACGATATTTTTCAATTTTTACACACTGAATGATGAAATTTATGAAATAATAAACAAGATTTAATGAATAATGATGAGGTTTAAAAAAAAAAGAATTACGTAGAGTTGTGGATGTGACATGAATGATGGTGAGATGGATAGTGGTGATGATTAGGTTAAAATGAGTGGATCCATTGAAAGAATGTTTGGGAAAAAAGATTGGGGAAGATCTGGGTCATCCGCAGTACAGTATATAGAATCCTTATCACCCATTCTATCTCTAGTTCACCCTAACATAAAGGACATTTCTACCATCACTGCACGATTCCTTCCCCACTTAAATAAAGTTCTGCAGGTCCAACCTATTTGTTCCTCCTCCTTCTTTTTACCATTTCTTTTTATTATTATTATTATTATTATTATCTCTTCTTCAACCTAATATACATAATTAAATAATATATATAAAATAACATTAGAGAAATATAATATCATAATTTAATAACTATTGTATAACAAACCTTTATGACAGATGGAGTTTTTTGTTATAATTTTAAAATTGACATGAATACAAACTTTTTATGTAAGCTGTATAAGCATCACAAAAAGTTTATTTCTAGAAAAGTATTAAAAGATATCATGGACATTTTTTCACTGCACTTTCTTTGTCAATTAAATCTTCTATTATGGATGTAGCCTTGTATACAAAATATATTTTTCTAGAAAATATTTAATTATATAGTACAAAAATTTACTCAAATCAACAAAAATAATGCAAAATTTTACTTTCAAGTTCTTATTTTTTATAATTATTAAAAACACAAGTTAACTCTTATAATAGTCAAATGATTTAAATAATAATATTAATAAAATAGAAAAAGAGTATATTTGTAGTCTTTTACAACATGATTAAGCATGACACTGATTTAAAGTTATTAAATAAAGATTAATTTTAAAGATAAAAAATAATTAGTTATTATATTGATTAAGTTAGATACTATTTTATATATTAAAAAATTATTGGTATCTGAATTAATTTGTATTATTAATAAAAATTTATAATCTAGTTTCTAAACCGGTATCTAACATTAGCTACCAAGGTTTTAACTACTAATTTTTTAAAATTCTAAATTAATCACTATAAAAACTAATTTAGAATATAAAATATAGTTAGTAAAACCTTGGTAGCTAATGTTAAATACCAATTTAGAAACTAATTTATAAATTTTTATCAATAATAGAAATTGTTCTAGTACATCTAATAGTCTCACATCGCTTAGGAGTTAAAGTCAATGACACTTTAAATATACCATCATTTCTTAACCCACCGAGGTGCCTTCTAAGGGCAAAACCGTGACTGGGTTCTGAACTTCAAAGTGGACAATACCTCAAATGTGATGATTGACCCTAATGATGTCATCTCAACATTCTTGAGTTAGAACATTGACCTCATATGTGGGAATCAAAATGAGGTTCCAAAGATGAATCCCCATTCCCTAAGCCCTCGACTAGGGGCTTGTATAATTTATTTTTTTATGGTCATGCCTTTGACAAAAAGGCTTAATATCTTTTAAATGTTTATCTACAAAATTAAAAACTTCTTCCTTTTCTCTTTAGTTAAGAAAAAGACTCCCCCCTACATTTTTTCATTTTTAGTATTTTGCATGTGCATGTAAATACCAAAACAACTAAAATCTCTTACAACATTAAATATTTGTCATTGGTCAAACTTTGTTTGATTGACAGAATGTGTGATAATTTGAATTTTTAACCATGTTTCATATTCATGGTGATTTTATTTGAATACTGTTTTAACTTGAATAAACTTATGACACACACTATAAATTGTTAGAATGGATGGCTTTAAACTAGAGGGGGGTGAATTGTTTAAAGAGAGCTTTCGCAAACTTTTAAGTCAAGAATGAAATTATCTCAAGAAACAATTGATAAGAAATTCAGTTTGCCAAATCAATAAGCAAAAACAGCAGAACCAGAAAAACAATCGGTTGTTTCGCAGAAACAATCGATTGTTTATACCAGTAAACAAATATTAAAACTGAATTTAAAGAGATGAAGGATAGAGAGATTGCACACAGATGTTTATACTTAACTCTAAACCCAGAGCTACATCCAGTCTTCTCAGAAACCACTGAGTAATTCCACTAAGCAAACACACCTACATCACTTACACCACAACCAAGAAAGTGACCTTGATCCCCTCAAGACACACACTTCTCTTGGCCAACACACCAACACTAAGAATGCTGATCTTGATCCCCTCAAGAACACACAACAATCCTCAA
>Ga0123342_1003191_pt1 | contig 26526 bp, 7 predicted proteins | sample Turbeawhitnodule_FD_89960 | JGI IMG/M metagenome (GOLD analysis project Ga0123342, IMG submission 89960) | Root nodule microbial communities of legume samples collected from Mexico - Turtle bean Mexico white nodule | ecosystem: Host-associated > Plants > Roots > Nodule | place: Mexico: Nepantla...
ATAATAAATAATATTAATCATCTAAAATACTTAATTAATTTTTTTATATATTTCTATATATAACATAACATAATTTAAAAATTCACATATAATATTAAAATTATGTAAATAAATTAACTTAATTAAAAAATAAATTTTAATTAATAAAATGTTAAATAATAAAATTATACTTTAATTTTAAATTATAATTAACTAAAATATGAAATAAAATTAATCATTATTTTATTTTTTTTATATACAAGGGTAAAATTGTAATCTTACAAACTTTACTATTCAAAATAATTTATAATATTCTTACAACTATCACATCACTCACAAATTTCAATAAATTTTCTTCACATATCCACTCTAACGTACCCCAATCCAAACAACATCAACTTTTTTCACACTTCCACTTTCACTCACCCTCAACTTTCCACTCACCCTCAACTTTCCACTCCCCCACACCCTCTAATCCAAACACACCCTTAATAATTTGATTCACAATTGTGAATGTTGTAATATGGGTAAATGGTGGTGAAAAACTTCAAAAAGTGTTTTGCGTTGATAAGCGGTCAAAAGATGTGATAATGGTAATGGTAAATTTAGAGGAGGAGAGGAACTTCAAGAAGTGAATGGATTTTGAATGTGAAAAGATAGATAAATACTTTTTTTTTTAATATAAGAATAGTTCAAAAAAACACATTTGATAATTCTTGGAGAGATTTTGTCTAACCTAGAAAACATATCATAAACAAAACACACACACAAAGATACAAGAGAGACATGAAATAAAGGTTCTTTGAGAAATAGGATAGTACAGAGAGACATGTGAACTTAAAAGAATAGAAAATCTTCGATAACGGGTGGTCTGATAAACTAACAAATACTCGTTAGGATATGATCAAAATGACTCTAATACTATATTACAAAGTGAATTTTAAGTCTAATTTAATCCCATAAAACTGGTTCAATGAGGTGAGGTTTGCACCCACTTATATATTATGAAAGACTTTAATCTCTAGTCGATGTGGGATCTCTAACACACTTCCTCATGCTGAGACTATCAACTTGTGTGTGAAACTATATATTATGAGTTCATTGTATATAAGTGGGTGCAAACCTCAACCTCATAAATCGATTTTATGAGATTGAGTTAGACTTAAAGTACATTTGATTAAATTGAATTTTTGTTGCATTAAGGAAAGATTTTAAAGACAATAGTTAAGATCGATATTTCATCAAATAAATCAAAGTACAAAGAATTTTTTTTATCGATAAAACATAACAAAATATTGAAATCCTAAGATGTGACTCTACTTGGACCCATATTGCAAAATGAATTATAAACAGTGTACATCTTGTTTTAATTCATTCTGGAATAGGAATATTTAACATGTTTTCTTAATTGACATTATTCACTCTTGGATTTGAAGTTTCATGAGGTTTGGAACTATTTTCTTCAATTTTGATAAGTATAGATAACCTAAACAATTGTGCAAATGTTTAGAATACGGTGATGCAAAATATGATCTAGGGGATCTGATGCAAAAAAATAAAGTTCCATAGATTCATTGTCAATCAACCGACATATACTACGCTACGAAATGAAAGAAAATGAGTATTACCAAAAATATTATCAGATGCACCTGAATTGAGTACCCATAAACTTTGACTTTTCACGATTACAAACAGAATTTCTCGGGTACACAATTTCTTTTCAATTTTATCATTATTAATATTTCTCAATTTATTATTTTTTAAAAAATTTAAAAATTATAAGAAAGAATATTTTGTCATTTTATATGAATTACTTATTTTTTTTTTTAAATTAATGTTAAGAGATATTTTTTTATAAATAAACTAACTCCTTATTTTAAGATCTAAGAAATAATTTTTCTTTATGAGATTGATTTTTGTTTTGGAATAAAAAGAAGATAATGTGGAGAAAGAAAGACATAGCACATTCTTACTCTCATTTTTTCATTTTACAGGTTAGTTTTTATTTTTCAATTTCTTTTCATATAAAATTATTTTAGTATCTTACTACTATGATCCTGAAAATTCACATGCACAAAATTCACGTGTAGAAAACCACAAAACACATCTAGAAAATGAAAAATTTATATAACATTCTTTATATAGTAAGGTTAAATTTTTATCATCATATACGTCGAACAAGAAAATGAATTTATTCTGTAATTAAAATTAAAAAAATATGGATACGACAAATGTTTTAGTTAGTATAAATAAAAAAAATATGTAAGAAAAAAGGTATACAAAGCTATATATATTATTATTATATAAACGAAGAGAGATTTTTACGGTACGAAGAAAGAGACGTAAAGCAATTGATATTGTTTATTTAAGATTATGTACTCTAATCACACACGTCGGTTTCAAAAGCAAATGCTTAATTTATATTAGAAAAAAAAAAGCAGAAGAGCTAAAATGCGCATTGGTGGTATACTGTTGGCACCGCTGTTTTGTTTGAAATGCATTGGGCCCAACCCAACTCACGCAACCACACACACACAAACTTGAATTGAAGGTATCGTTTCGTCAGTGTTGCATCTATGCGCTGTCACTGCCAACAGAAGCCACCATCACCCTCTCCCTAGATTTTCCTAATCTCACGCCCCGTTCACCCTCACCCTCACCGTCAAACTCTATATAAGGATAGCAGCCACCCCCAAAAACGCCACTCTTCCCTTCTAGGGTTTCCCCTTCCCAATCTCTCTCTCTCTCTCTTCTCTCTCTGTGCCGCGCGAGATTTCGTTGTAGAAACGCGACGCATTTGTTGGTTAATGATTTTGATTTTGCCTTTTCTCATATTAACCGTTTCTCTTATGAATCTGAGTGTTTTTTTACTTTGATTCTGGATTTAATATGAAGCGAGCAAGGAAATCCAACCGGGTTTCGTGGGCTACTGGAGGGAACCTGTGTCAGGTATATACATTTGACGATTTTTTATCCAAGATTCTCTGTTTTAGCCAAATTTTTTATAGTGATTTCTTGTCGTTTATTCAAATCCTTCTTCTCCTTTGCTGTCGCTGTGCGATGTCGTTCCTACGCCCTATTTGGTTTGAGTTTTGTGTTTTCTGCGGTGTTTCCTGACATTTTATGCACAGGCTGCTATCAAGAAACAGGGGTCACTGCTGTCGATAATAATAATAATAATCAATATATTTATTATTAAATTATTATTAAAACAATAATAATGAAAATGATAGTAATCTTACTAACGATAAGGAATTTACGAGATTAACAATAATAGAGAAATGTATAATAATGATACTGAGAAGAGAAAGAAAGTGAAAAAAAAGGGTTTTATGGATAAAAAATATAATCTAGGTATTTTGTTCTGAACTATTTATTAATTAAATGCGTGGATACGCAATTAAAATTTGGAAATAATAAGAAGAAATACAATAAGGAAGAATACTCTTTGAGATCTTCCATTGAAAAGTTTGAAAATCTTTAAAATATGTTTTAAACATCTCATTAATTTGAATGGAGGATGAATGCTTAATAATGCTAGTTTACAAAAAATTCGAAATCGTGAGAACAAGAATAATAAGAAAAAGAGTAATTAAAAAATACTGAGAGAACCTCACAATGGAAATTTTTAAAATGTCATTATTTAAAATTTAATGTTGCGTACTTAAGTAGCGCATGACTACAGAAAATCTGGAAATGTGAAAAAGAATAAGGAAGAATACTCTTTGATAACTCAATGGAGAAAATTACAATCTATCTTTGATAACTCAATGGAGAAAATTACAATCTAAATACTAAGTTTTACAAGATTCATTAAGTGTTAAGTTATTTATGAGTGCTAGATTACAGAAAATTGAAACTATGATTAATCAAAAGTAAACAATAAATCTTCCTGATACTTGTAATATAAGAAACTATTGTTTCAAAAGAAAACTTTAAAAGTTGAATGAGTCTGTCCTCCGGATGAGTTGGTGAAGATGTAATGGGCATTACAACTTGGGAGTTGATGATGACAATATATTAAACAGTTTATGAGTGTTGCAGTTAATATGAAACTTGCAGAAGTTGGTGACATAATCCTAAACTTTAAAATGTTTATACAGATTAAAATCCATGAAGTGTCTTTGTCCTTTATTTGATAACCTTGGTTGTAGTACTTCTATTTTCTTAGTAAACAAGGGTTTGTTTGGTTTGATAAAAGGATTTTTCACTTTCATATTTTATTTTCATAGGTATTAGAAAATGGCCGTATTGTTTAACACCAAATAAAGGTTTATTGTTTGCAAAGACTTATAAATTGTTTAATACCAAATAAAGGCTTATATGTTGTTTAACATAAAAAGAAGACTCTACATTGTTTTTGATAGAAGTATTTGAAAGTAGAAACAAAGTAAAAGTAATGTAATTTGTATTTGTAATTAATTGTGAATACAAGAAGTAAAATATTTTCTCAAAGTAAACATTTCCTTAAACTTTGTTAATTCAAACTTTGCATGGTTGTATACAACTAATATTTTTTGTACTGCTGGCCATATCTTAGGATTTCATCTCAGTTTGTCACAATTTATTGATGACAAATGTTAAATCTTGGAATGCAAGTAGAGGCACTTGACCACCCCAAAAATGTTTCACTAAAGATAAAGAAAGTGCAATTAATTTATATAATGACTTATCCTTAAACTTGAAAAGTACTCAAGATTTAAGATAAATTTATCTGTACTAAAAAAATCATAGCTTAAAGACATAGTTCAACAGTCAAGGAATAACTGATAATAATAAGAAAATGATAATGAAATGTGCAAAGATAATGAATTCACAAACATAATGGCTGCATTTCTACAGCCTAGACCCCATCATTATTCTCATTGTCATCATGCTCTGCTGCTAATACTGTGTTACACAGTCATTTCCTCAGTGGATCTCTGTTGTTGCCCCAACGACCACACTGTTGACACTGCTCATGTCCAGCAGTTCATTAAGAACAAAGTGGCTCCTGAAGATGTGCTTCAGCCCTTCCTTGACCGAATTTTTCTAAAACAATTAACTTAGTCAGAAAGTAGAGTATTTTTTGTAGAACCTAGAGTTTGTGTAGTCTGAGAAATTTTTTTATTTATTTGTTTCTGTTTTCACTTTTAATTACCAGAAATCACTTTTGTTTTCTGGTATAGAAAATAGTGAAAACAGAAAACAATAAAAATTATTTTCACTGATAAGTGAGATATTGACCAGCGGGAATCTGTGCATAATAATTTACTACCCAGATGTAATTGAAATAATTGACTACGGGGATATTTGATTATATTACTAATGAGAGAGGTTTTTTTTAGATGAATTTCATAATCCGCTGCTGCAAAAGAGTATATAGTAAGTAAAATATCATGTTGGTAATGGAATAAACTTGTTAGTGATGTTCAAAACATGTAATTAAATTAAGATATCATACAATTTATTGTAGTTTGACCAAATATTGAACCATGAATTTTGATGTTGTATTACTAGAAACAGATGCAATCTTGTCATGGTCACAAACCAAAAAAATTATCTTACTAAGTAATGCTAATTTCAGAAGCCATATCACAAACATTACACCTGTCTTGTATATCATTTGTCCTAACAAAATTGTATAACAAGAATGATAATAAGAATAGATAGTGTCCGAACTAAATACCAAATTGTTTTAGTAGTGTCCTTATGGTTTGAAAGATTTGCTAGGACACCTTCGTAGGAAGGTGAGTATACTAATCTTGTTTGTTGTATGTTCTATGTTATGTAGATTTAACTTTTAATGTGTAGTGTGATTTATAATTTTTACATTAGCCATGTCAAAGTGTTGAAGCTAGTGTTAGTGTTTTATAAACTGGTTCGGACTGGTTGTTTCAAATAGATGGACTGAGAATTGGCAGTATTATTGGTCTAAGCCACTTATTAGATTAAACATGTGAATGAACAGATTTAAATTGGTATTTTACTGTTAAACCAGAGAAGTAATGCGTGTGAGCTGTGATTCAGACTGGTTTGGTCCCCTTTGACTAAAAGTGGTGTGGTCTTGTGAGTAGCTGGTGAGGTGGTAGTGACTGTATTAGTGGCTGATGGTGGAGTGTTTTAATTTTTCACAGTTGAGGAATTGGGTGCTTCGGGGATTACAGAGATCAAAATTTATATAAGAGTGCAACAAATTTTGGTTTGATGGAAATTAATTTTGGTGGGCCCATGGAAATAATCCCTTTGATTGTTATTTTCCTTTGCAATCCATTTTTTATCATGTCAATCCTTCTTAACTCTAAACAAAGTGTAGGTGTGCATTGATTATAGTACGGATTGCATCTATAAATTTAATTACTAAGGGACTAAATTTATAAAAGTTGTGTCCATGTGAGACAGAAATGACATTTCCTCCTTGGTTCGAAATCTCACCAAATCAAGTTGTCCAATGACATTGTGTGATTCATGTAGCCATCCTCATCTAGTTCAGTATGGCTTTTGTTGTTTACTGCCTAGTATTAAATCTGACACAATTGTTGAGATAAGGAGTGTGGGCACTTTTCCTACTTGAAACAGTAAAATGACATTCTGTCTTTGGTTGGAAATACTATTACAGTCAAATTATCCGAAGATATAGGGTGATTCATGTAACCAATCTCACTTAGTAGAATAAGGCTTTTGTTATTTACTTAATTGCCCACAACTGTGAAGATGGGGAGTAGGCACCCTTTCTTTTAAGATGTCATTGCATCATGCTTGGTAAGTAGAGGCTGTTGCCCCAGAATAGTGGCTGAAATTGCACTCAAAAGCAGATTTCCTGCTGCTTAGTTTTTTTAGTCAAAGGGCAAAAATACCACTAAAACAGGGGAGACTCAGTTGGTAAACACAAAATTGCGTGTTTTCTGCTCAGCCATGATGGGTTCACGGCCAGCCCTAGAGGGTTTAAGATGATGATGTTGATGATAATTGAATGATTTTAATGTTTAGTAGCTGTTCTTAGTCTTTAAGCCCCAGAGGCTTAAACTTGTTTTTGATTTGATGGTTTCCTTTATTGTGTAATTCAGTAATTGACACTTTGACTTGCTGACTTGGTTATGCAACTTTAAGTTTCAGCGCATACATGTGTGTCTGTATAATACATAATACATTGTGTATATATAATTTTCTATTTTTTTTATCCCTTTGTGAAACTTTATGCTCGGGTCTTAGTAAGGATAAGAAAATAGATATATTAGTATGGATATTATTGTACTTTCATAAAACATTAGTAATTATATGTTTGTAAGTTTGATTTGGTTAGATTTGTGGTTGATTTCAACATTGGAATTGAAAGAATTTGGTTATTTGTTCTGTTCTTCTATTTTTTGACGTTTGCATTGAATAGGACTAGATTTGATATTTCTGTTTTATTACTGGTTGTATTGAATTCTTTTCAGCTAAAGAATACGTTTTAATGTGTCCTAGCCTTGAAAATTTTTTCTCATCGCAGTTTATTAATCAATTCTCAGATAGAAGTGAGATAAATAGAACTCATTACTGGAATTTAAGTATTCTTATTTGTTTGAAATGTAAATTTGGCTTCTGGTTTGATTAATGACCTAAAACCGAAACTTTTCAGGAAGCGGGTGACAGTGGATTGATTAGAGTCTATTTTCATTTTGATCTCTCAGTAACTAACTGCTTACCTAACTGGTTGCAACAGCTGATATTATTCTTTATTTTGTGCTTTGAATGGGATTTTGTAGTTCTCATAATCTATTCTCTTTAAACTGTATGATGTTGTTATTAGTGAATTTGTTATCTTCGAGTTGTAGATGTATTCTTCTCATGAGGCTCCAACATATCAGTATTTTTGTGATTGCTTATTTATAGTGTTTTTTAATTATGTACTGATATAACTTCACATCAACCCCTCTTTTGTGACATTAATAATTGTGGCCGAACAGGTAAAATTGTTTTTGTCTGACGATTTCCCCTCAAAAGTAGGCCAACATTCTCAAGATCATCTTCAAGTAAAGACATCGATGCTAAATTCAAATTCCACTATAATTGATCCTAGTGATTTGCCCCCTGGGTTTGAAAGCAGTCATTTCCTAAAACAAACAAAGGTTGATTTCTCCAGCATTTCCCCCATAAAATGGGAATGCCCTCTGCCGGTAATTTTGTCACATGTTATTTAGAATCTTCTTTTACAAGTGACTAACCTTCTTAAATATTTATTGTTTTTTAAGCCATTATCTCCAACTGGTTTGTTATCATTCTTCAATTACTATATCAATTTCTGTATTTTTATATTACAGTTTGTTGTCAGTCCTAAATGGTGTGTTGTAGCGGGTGAAGAAAGTAGGGAGAAAGAGAATCAGAAACTGAGAGAAAATAGGGTGCTTGAAGCTGTTTATCCCCGTCTTTCAGCCATTCCTCCTTGGTAAAATGTCTCACCTTAGTGTAGAAATTTTTGTGGTACTTCTTTTTGTTCCGTACTAACATTGTTGAGTTGCGATTGGGTGTTTAGCCCTTCTGTCTCTTTGGACGTAGAAGAGGAAGATTATGATGATGACGTAACTCCCCTCATCCCTATCATTCCCATTGAAGAGGAAGAATCTATGGATATTTTACCTGAAGTGGCAGTAGCTGGGAACCCTTTCCCCTCGGATAACCCTCTGCAGTATATATCTGCTGAAACTTCCATTCGTTCACCCTCTAACTCCTTTTATACTGATTCCTCGGATCACTGTACAGGGATCCCCTTGGGTGGAGTATCTTTTGGTTTGGAAGCTGATTTGGCAGCTTCGGTTGTTGCAACCATTATGAGGAGTTCTGAGCAAGGGTCCCCGATTGATATGGATTTACTGGTTAAAATATTTAATGATCCAAAAATACTCGACAAGTTGATTAATGAACATAGAACTGCAGCTACCACCATAAGTGCTTCCTCAAGTACTGTGGATACCACTCCTGGTGTAAAGCCTGCCATTCCAGTTCTGTTGTCTACATCTGCTGATGTGAAAGCTTCTGGGGCTACACATACAAGTGCAGTAGGTTCATTGCCTTTTGGGCTGAAAACTGCAAATTCATCAGTTGCAGCATTGAGTCCTACACCTGACAAGCCAGCCACTCTGTCAGTGCCTGCAATTCCATCAGTTTCACTGTTGTCTTCGGCTCATGATAATCCTGTTACTGCATCAGTTCCAATGTCTAGGCCTGTATCTGGTAAGCGAGTAACACCTTCAGTTTCATTGCTCACAAATACACCTGCATCTCATATACCCAGGTCTGCTAGCAATCAAATTCACCATGTGTCAAGTGGGATTTCCCCTGCTTTAAATACTCAGTATCAACAAGATACAGCTCTGGCATCTGGGCCAAAGCGAGCCGCCGCAGTGGCGTCCGTATGTTCTGGTGAATTAAGCACTTTAAGCACTGGTCCATTGCCATCTCTTACGAGGAACTTGCATGCTGTTGTGAATCCGGTGCAATCCACTGCTAGTACATTGCCTTATAAACTAAGCACAGGTTCATCAGCATTTGCTGTAAAGGATGCCAACTACTATAAAAACCTCATCAGGCAACATGGTGCAGATAAGCAAGATATGCAGGACCCACATATAGGTATTCGTCATAGTAACCTTCAAGATATGAAACCGGTACATAACTTTAAAGAAGGAGAAGTGAAACACAAAATCCAGAAACCATGCATATACTTTAAAAGCTCAAAAGGGTGCCGAAATGGTTTCAATTGCCCCTATCAGCATGATGTTTCAGCTCAGTGGGGAGCTGGTAACATCTTAGGGTCACAGAGTGCAAAAAGATTGAAATCAGGACCTTAGTTTTAGAACTAAATCTTAAGCGGCATATTTTAACGGTAAAAATGATAAGGCTTCTTTTGTTTAACCGTAAAGAACTTGCACATACAGAGAGGGGGAGAGAGTAAAAAGTGGGACATTGATTTGATTAGTTTACGAAGTTTTCTGGGAGTGTTTTGGTGGCCATTTTACTTAAATTTTGGGCCTGCAGGAACTTTCAAACAATTAGGTGGAGGGTTTTATGGTTCTTTGAAGGGGTTTTATTGTCGAAATTAGTGTTTTGGTCAAAATGGTATTTTCGATTTTGCAGGTTGGAGAGATTTGTGCAGTAACAGTGAAGTTGTGCCCATCCGTGGAGTTCTTTGGCGGATGGCACCTAGCCATAAATAATTAATTCACTGCATAATAAGAAATCATGAAAGACACAATAAAATAATACCAAGATTTTAACTCATGAGAAAGATAAAATAAGATAATGACCAAATAATGAAGCATGTGCATGAGTGATATAATCAATGATAATGCTTTTGAAAAATGCTCCACGGAGCACATTATTTTTACGAATATGGTAGTTGATTCAAGGACCATATTAAGTAAGTTTGGCCTGTTTAAATATAAGGTTGATTTTAGGCTGTTTGAATACATGACAAGTTGTTAATCACTCATAGTTAAGTCCACCAAATAATTTAAGATATAAATGAAATGAATTAGATTTGACTTATTGGATTAACCAGAGTCCACCATACTATTTTATTTATTTGGATAGTGTGATGAAAACAAAGGAAGGAGTGAATTTTTTTTTCTAGATTAAGTGAAAGAAAGTGAAAAACAAGTTAAAAAAAATTATTATATAATAAAAGATGTTCATATAAATTATACTGACTATATTTTTTGTTTTTTAACATAATTCTTTCAAAGTTATTATAATATGCCTTCTTACATAAACTTTGAATGGATGCAAATAAATATGCCTTTAAATTTTGAATCCGAATTAAATATACATTTTTAGTTTGATATGGTTAACTCAAGGTGGTGGTTGAGTTCAATCAAACTTCTACCTGTGATTTTTTTTTATAATTTTATTGAAAATAAAGTGTTAGAAGCTATTGAATATTAATTGGTTGGAATGAGTAAATAGGGTATATATAAAATGATAAATGTTTCATTTTTATGAATTTCGAAAATAAAAAAGGAAATGAAAACAAACAAGAGTAGTTTTTAGTATAATAGAAAAAATTGAGTTTCATTCACTTTTTACAATAATTCATATAACTAATATTAATTAGATTTGGTTTCAATGTTGTTTATTTATAATTTAAAAAAGTATTTTAAATTTTAGTTATATAAAATCAAAATAAACATTTATCCTAGACTAAATACTATTTAATTATAAATTAACGTGACTGTCAAAAGTAGCTTACAATTTTTTTTTTTATTTTTATATTTTGGAAATAAATATAATTGATTCAATAGCTTTCAAATACTAAAAGGGCTATTTTACGAATTATAAATTGAATCATTTATGCATTGTATGATACAAAATCAATAGAATAATATGTTTTTCTTTGTAAAATACAAGATGAATAAAACGATAACATTTTTAAGTAAAAAGTAAGCGGCATAAGTAAAAAAATCCTAATATATCATATATTGAGTTATGAATTACAAAATAATCTAAGATCAAATTATAAAATAAAATCTTCTTCCCTAAAAGAATTATGATTCCATGTTATTAGTCTTTGCAAATTTTAATTAGTAATTATATCTCTTAATATTAAACATTGCTATTTTCAGTCTTGATAATGTTAGACCTGAAGATTATCTCCAATAAATGGTGTGTTGATATGAAGAATGAAGATGAAGATGCTTTAGCAGTGTCTATTTTTTTTTTTTAATTATTATGTGAGTCTTTCAAAAAAAACTATTAATAATACCAACACACAACAAATTTAAAATAAATTAAAAATGTTTTTAAAAAGAGAAAAAATATTTTAAAATTTTTTTTAGAAAAAAATAAATTAAATAAATTTGTATTTAATTGATTAATGACTTTTGATAATCAATTATTTCATCAATAATCAATTAAACCATTCAACCAATTTTTGTGTTTTCATAATTCTTAGTATAATAATTTTACATAATTTATTAAATGAGTTTTAAAATTAAATATTAGAGTTAAATTAATCAATTAGCACATATTGTAATCAATTAAAATCAAAATCATCTTTAGTCGATTTGCAAAGAATAATTGATCAATATTTAACATAATTGGTTAACTGTGTAAGATGGGAGTGATTTTCAAATTTATAAATAGAGCACTTGAATCTCTTTCAAATAAGAATGATCAAGTATTCAATTTTTTTTTTAAAGAATTCTAAGCATTTTCTTATACTCAATTTTGTGCTATATGGATTTGAAATAAGATTTTGTAGTGGTGTTAATCTTGTGACTGTTTTTGTTGTGTAAATGGTAACATATTTATTTGATATAGTAATTATATTATTTCATTATTTTTGTTGTAATTGGTGATAAATTATACATTTATTATATTGTTAGAGTTGATAAGAACTAATACATTTTTGTATGGATGTTGTTATATCTTCTTGATTTTGATAATGAATTTATTCTTGTATAATTTTGTAAAAGTTAGTGAAATCAACCATTTCAAAATTGAATAATTGAAATTCAATGTAGGATCGATTGAACAGAACCAATATAAATTTTTTTACACTTTATTTTATTGCTTAATGCACCCAAGTTTTCAATCAATCTTAATTTCACTTATAATTGCATTCTATTTTCAAGTGAAATAAAGTTTAAAAAATTAAGTTTTTTTTAAAATATTAAAATCAATTCACCTTCATTCTCTCCTTTCATAATAGAGAATGCAAGTCACATCTTTAAAATAAGAAATATCCTTCTATTAAACACATCATTCATCATAGTTCCTCCCATTAAAAATAAGGAAAAAAATAGTAAATTTTATATTAATATCATTTTTTTCATTCTTTAAAATGAATCATTCTTTTCAAAACAAAAGCTCATAATGCTAATTATTAGCATAGAAGAACAATTGACAAGAAAAAAAAACTGAATAAAACTAAACAAAATTATATTTACTTCATATATTTTAAAAAAGGTATACATTTTCATATTTACACATTTCATAGAAACTTATTTTTGTAACTAACTATTTCTAACAAACACTTATTTAATAGCAACAAGATTTTAAGTGATTACCACCAGCATAATGAATGATCTAGAAATATAACTATTATGTTAAGATATTATTTTTTATTTAAACAAGTACAGTCATAAATGTTATAATATATAATATATAAATAATAAATAATAAATAAGTTTTGTTTTTTTGTTGCAAAATAAATAAATAAAATAACAGGAGGAAACTGCTCTGCAGTTCACAATTGATTTGTGAGTACAAATAGATGGGAATAGTTGTAGATGACGTTGGAATTGCCCATTGCACTTACTTGTATTCGTGCCCACTGAGAAAAAGAGCATAATCACCATTAAACAGTAGCAAAGACCAATAAGATGAAGACACGCGGCGCAAACAGTGTTAGGGTATTGGTTTTTGATCAACAAAGAAGCGATAATGAATCTGACCCGCACGATGGATCTCAAACGGACGTCTCAGATATCCACAAACACGAGTGACCCTTGTTTTAGGACCACTCTATAAATACCGGAGCGTGAAGCGTGAAGCGTTCAGTTCGCATAGTTTGGTTCTGTCTCGGGAGTTAGGGTGACCGGAGCGGCGAAGATTGAGTCGGATCGGAAGAGGAAGAAGGCGTCCACCTCGGCGGCGGATCGATCGGAGAAGGAGAACCGGAAGAAGAAGGTGAAGATGTCGTCGTCAAAAGTTGGCGGTGAGATTAGGGCTTCGCACATACTGATAAAGCACGAAGGTTCTAGAAGGAAGGCGTCGTGGAAGGATCCAGAAGGACGCATAATCAAGAGCACCACAAGAGAAGCTGCCGTTTCTCAGCTCAAGGCCCTTCGCGATGACATCGTTTCCGGCAAGGCAACCTTCGAGGACGTCGCATCTCGCTTCTCCGATTGCAACTCCTCCAAGCGGGGTGGCGATCTCGGTCAGTTCTGAGATAACTATTTCCATCATAATAATAATAATAATAATAATAATATTTTTAAATAAGGATAAAAAGATTAAAGTGCATTTGGATTTATTGTGTGTGTTTTTGAGCGTTCACTATTCTGATGACCATTTTTGATAATTGAAAATCGTGTTAGTAGTTAAAATTTATGCTTCTGAGGTGTCGGTAGTGGTGATCCGAATTTTGGGTCAATTGTGCAATGTGAATCGTAAGATTGGTTACTATCAAATCTCAGTGCAGGATCACAATCAAATTGTCTTTAAGTGACTTCGTGATTTCTTTTTAGTCCTGCTGTTTATTCCCAAACTATGAAGCCCAGTTCAAACATGAAGAACTATGTCTCTCCATCTCACTCATATGTATTGGGAAAAATACAATATCCTTTTTTATCTTTTTTTTTTTCTAGTATGGCTTTGATACTCCGGAATATTTTCCGAAATACTATCATTAAAGCATCTTGAGCATTTATATTCTTCTTCATGCTAGGTGTGGAATTAGAGTACATACTTCTTCTTTCATTGTTTTGATGAGGATGGATCAAAATTGATTTTAAAAAGATTGAATATTTAGTTTAAGTGCGGTATCTTTCAGTTTTTTCTAGAAAAGGTGAAAGGTATGTATTCTATAAAAAAGGAGAGGCAAGGTTTGTGGGACTTTAGTGGAGATATATTCATGTGATAATGATGTTGAGCTTCTTGAATTGGTAGAATTCTCTCTTGATTAATCAAAAGCTATGCGTTCCCCGGATGATGGTAATGGAGGCGAGGATAGTGATATTATAAGCATTAAATAGTTATTTAGCAACAATGCTTTTGCATTTGAGGCTGTTTTGAGGTCTACCAAACATGTTTTTATTACCCATGACTTATCATGTTTTTGTTTTGATCACAAATATCTTTTTTTTGTAAATTGTGATCATTATAGTTATTAATTATTGAGAAAGAATCATTGTCTCTTTCTTTGCCAATATTCTGACTCTATATAAAATATTTCATATATTTTTTGTTGACGCATCCATAACGTTTCATATCTTAAATTTTCAAATTTGTCTTGTTCCCATATTCTTGGTCGTCTTGTATCCCATGTCGTAGCAGGTGTCCAGGCTTCATAGTCCCAAGTATTGCTCAGGTAGCTTGACGTATGGAGCTGTGTTTAGTTATTCGAGGACTTCTTGTTAGTTTATTGTAATGTAACAAAACAGAACAAGATTTATGAGCTTAATTGTATGAGAAAAACATAGATGTAGTCCCATAGGTGTTTTGGCCGTATTTCTAAATCAGAATTTGAGTTTTACTCTGGTAATCCGTATATAAAAGTTTTCATTAAATGTCAGAAGTTTGGTAGGTTTACATGCATTATGTATTATTCAAACTAGCTGTGTATGCTCTTTTACTATCTCACTTTACCTGCCCCAATTAGTGGCACCAAATCTGCTGATGCCACTTGTTCCTCTTGTGTTTCTTATTAACAGAACATCAATCTGAACTTTCAATAACATTTCTTATTGTGTATCATAAGAATTCCCATACTTCACCAATGCTCACTTTTTATGTCATCTTTCACACTTTCGTGAGCTTTTACATAAACATCACGTTTGTGTTTTCTTTCATCTTTTTATATGGAATTTCCTCCATATTATTTTAATGTACCAGATTCTTATCACGTGTATTAGATTATATATGTGTTGCCATGAGGGGTTGGGTTTAGTGAAAGGAATTAGTTTTCTACGATGTAGCAAACCGAGTTTAGATATCTACTTTTAGTGTTCGATTGTAACAAGATTGTCACCAAAGAAGCATGCGAGAGACTAAAAAGAAGATACCTGTTCTTGCATCAAGTATGAAGTTGATGCGACTTCTATCCGTTTTTAAAGTAATTCGGCTTCATCTTCTGGTGTGCATTAATCCCAGATGTTTCCAAAGTATCCCCTTGAGTTTTTGTTATCATTTTACCAAAATAAAAATATAAAAACTCAATTGTTTTGTATCCAAAACTATATATTTTAGTTTCTCACTACCACAAACAGTATCTAAAATAGTACTCATTTAATGTCATTGTTTTTAATATAAATTGAAATACCTGAAAAAGGCTGCTACTTGTTTGAGAACTCAGAAGCACTTTATAAGTTCCAAGTCAGTATCCAAAAAAAAGCTTTTGATTTGATATATATTTGTTGTTCTCTTGATGTTTCTATGGCAATCGGCATCTACCAGCGTTACTGTAAGCTGATCAAATAGTTGCTTGAATGTGATTTAAAGGGCTACAATGCTCAATCTTTTAAAACAACGAAGCTTTCTATCTTCGTAACTGTCTAGTATGATCTATTGTCTGGTTGTGAAGGTAAACAGTGTCTTCATGAATGCAGTTCCTTGAAACAACAAACTTGTAAGTTATTCATTTTTACTTGTTGAGTGTGCGTAGCAGTGGACGTGTCACTCACTTTTGAAGTAACTAACAGCTGCTTACTAGTTATTTGTGAATTTTGATGTTAATCTTGCAAAATAAACGTAAGTAAAGCTTTAGATGCACAACCGAACTCACCCTTCGTCATAATGGATTGGGGATCTGCATTCAGTCATGATATGCATATGTTAAGTGACGCACAGCATACATTTTTCATCACTTATTTTAGCAATTAAACTGAAATAACTTTCGTGGGTGCAGGTCCTTTTGGTCGTGGGCAGATGCAGAAGCCTTTTGAAGATGCTACCCTTGCTCTTAAAGTTGGTGAACTTAGTGACATTGTGGATACCGACAGTGGAGTCCACATTATTAAGAGGACGAAATGATTACACGGAGTTATCTCCTATTAACATCTGTAGAAGATATCCAGGATTCTTGTTGAGGTCAAGATCTGCTGATATAAATATATCAGGTTTTAGATTGGATCATATATTGCTTTCATGACAATTAAAATCGTGTGTTATGCTTGTAATTTTTAATGACATTTAGAAGTTTGAATGACATGTGAAATGTGGCTGAAACATATGACCTTACAGTTTGATATCATAATTTTGATAATACTCCTCTCTTCCCCAAAATTCTTATATTTCAACTGTAAGTTATTTGTTTGTAGGAAAGAATGTGTTTTTGGTAAACAATTAGTAATGTGCTTATTAGTGAAAAGTAAATGTTAAATTAATATTATAAGTCAAAAAATAGTTTATGCATTTGTTTTTTATAAAAAGGTTTAAACTATTTTTTTTTTCTCTTTTCTTTTTAAGTGCTTATGCAAGAAAAGTAATATCAGTAGAGTAGAGTTTGAGTTTGCTAATACTTTTTAAGCTTTTGACTTAGGAGGATTAGAGTTTAATTCTTGGTTAACCAAGGGTTATTTAATTCGTTTCTACACTGACCCCTTAAGCTTAAGGAACTTAAGGAGCGATGTAGAGCCTAAAGGTACAAAAGAATATTCATGTTTTTAGTCCATTCTATACATTGGTCCCCAGATTTGAGGAGCTCAAGGAGTGACATGGAGTCTAGAAGTGAAAAAGAAAAATTCAATTCTTTGGTTTAGGTGTACTGAATCCATTTTACATAATTCCTACAAAGAAATTAATTGTATATACCCCTCAAGAAGTATAGTCAGGTTAGAAGCCAGGTATGAGTCAACTTAAAAAGAAGCTTGATTGTTAGATCAAGTTCAACAGGTTCCATAACCTTTGTAGTTGTGAGAAAGAACATTGTTTCTACTAAGAGGAACTTAAAAGAGTGAACTAAATCTTCTAAGACATATCCCTCTTTAGTGAGCAATCTAATAATTTTTTAAATCACTTTTTTTTAAATCTTTCAATTTTAGTCAAGGATGACTACATTTCAAACAATACTCAGTGAATTAGTCAGAAATATAATACTTAATGTTTTAACTAGGAGTACTTGCGGTCAAAATAATATTCAAGAGTTTTAGTCAATAGTGGTTGTTGTTCAAATAATACTTGTATTTTTAGTCAAGAGTGATAACATTCCAAATCATACTCGTTTGTATTCTTGCAACATTAGTCTCTTTAATGAAACTTAAGTAGTTTATTGAAAATTAGACATAGTTTTTTGTTTACAGACGAACTAGTATAAAATCATTTAGACTAAATCTTTTCTCTTTTTAATATTTTTTGTTTAACATGTTATTTAAATCTAACTAATCTTAGAAGGAGATATTTGTGAAAACAAGTTTTGAAAAATATTTTTAGACATTTCGTCAAACTTGAAGTTGTGTGATGTTTCTTATCTCACTAAACTTTTAAGAAAACTACTTGACAATGTGTCTATCAAGTATATTTTGTCTGTTCACATTCATCATACGAGGATTGGTAAAATTCAATCATTCCTTATTGTGTTTTTGAATTATTTTCACGTTAATAACATTAGAAAAATAATGATTCTCATTGGTTGTCATTCAATATTTGCCAATAGTTGTAGAATCCTAAAAGTAAGAAACACTACAAGAAAATCACTGAATATAAATCAATTTTAGAAACAAAAAATAATTAGTTGTTATGTTAACTAAATTAGAGACCATTTTAAAGACTAAATTTTTTTATTTATTTCTAAATTAGTTTTTATTATTGATAAATAATTTCTTTGATGGTCCTCTACAAGAGAAAGTTTATACCACACAACAACCAAGATACCAAGATATGAAATAAGTGGACAAGAAGAAAAGGTACATGAATCACCAAGATATATAGCAGGTGGACAAGAAGAAAAAGTACATAAAATAAAGAAGGCTCTACGTGATCATAAATAAGTTCTAAGAGCTTGGAATTTGAGATTGATGACTTTATTTATTCAACAGAAAGTCAGTAAATGCACTGAGCAAGGCATTTGAATTAGAAATCATAAAAACAATTTATTGATATTTATCTCTTTGTATATTATCTTTTGATAACGAAAAGTAACCTGAATGATATAATTAAGTTTAAAAAACATCATGCAAGAATTTGAAATGACAAATTTAGGAGAGTTATCATATTCATAGGCATTGAATTTGTTAAGACAAGCAAAGGGATGTTCATTCATGCATCACTAAGGTATCTATGGAATACTAGATCATACATTGCATACAATGTTGAGTTGACAAACATGTTTATAAAGAAGCTTAGACTTCTCATTTTCAAGCAACAAAGAGAATTCTAAGGTACTTGAAGGGTACTCTAGATTTGAGAATTTTCTATCCTCAAATGAGAAGAATGCAGAAGAAGAGGTTCATGATTATAGTAACTCAGATTGGTGTTAAGATAGAGGAGACAGAAAAAACACCCTAGCTACATCAGCATGTGAATCAACTTGGCTTGAGACTATGTTGAAAGAGCATCGAATTGCATATGGAAAGAACAAACATATAAAATTAAAGCTTCAATTCTTAAAAGATCAAATAAGCAACAAACGTACACACTAACCAAGCCTGCCTTTAAAGAGTATCAAGTTCATTGAAGTAAGAGACAAGTAAGGATTGATTTCCTTTAAGAATTTTAACTAATAGGATGTATTGTAATAAATTAAAACTCTATTGCTGTTAAATAACTGATTGTTATATAGTTAGTTTAGTTGAGAAAAAATTGAAAAACTACCTTCTATAAAGCATGCTTAAATGTAAAAACGTAGGACTTTTTTGACAGAAAACATATACGGTTTCATATTTTTGTGAACAAGTGCTAAATACTAACGATGTTTGGGAACTTGAACTATTTTCTTTGTTGGGCAAATGGTTGGTTCACATAGAGTGGTGGACCTAGGAACTAATGTTATGAGATTCATGTTTGTAAGAGGTTGGATACGTGATTAGAGGATTTGTCTTTTCCCATGCTCTACTTCAAATTTTATCTCCTAAAAAATGTAACAATAATTCTACAAGACTCTGGCTTGTGCTGAAGTCACAACTTGAATATGGGACCTTGATTGACAAAGGTTTAGTGTGTGTTTACTTTATGGCTTGAGTTTGCTTATTTAACTAAAAGAAATGAGTAATTAACATTAATAGTTAAATAGTGAGAAAAAAAATAGTTTAATTGTTTTCATTTTAAGATTTTGAATCTTTTAAATATTTTGTTTTGATAAGAAAATTTAAATTTATTGAATTTTAATTTTATTATTTAAATAAAATATTTCACCGCTGAATACAAAAATATTAAATATAAGAATTATTACTAAAAAGATTAGCGGCATTGATAAAAAAAGTTCTATAGACATAAAAAAAAAATTACAAAACATAGTATTAATTTTTTAAAGTTTACATTTTATTCATTTATGTAATCAATTAACTAGGCAAACCGGAATAGTTTGACTTATTCACTAGTTAAACTGGAATAATTTAACTTATTCTGGAGGTTCACGTAAAAGGTATTCATATGAAATTGCATTATACTAACAATAATGAATTGGGATTACTAGAAATTGGATTATATTGATAATAATGAATTGTGATATAAGAAAAACTTGGGTTAGATGTGAAAATAAAATTACAAAAATTTAAACATTAAAAGAATTGTTAGGAAATTCCTTTATAAACATTTCCGGAAGAAAAAATATTTTCAAAATTAGCTCATGCTTGTAGAGAAATTTCCTTCCATCAACCACATTGTTTAGAATACAAAAAAAATGAAATAATGTAAAACACATTTTGAAGTGTACATTCAAAGATAATTTAACTAAATACTTCAGTGAAAGTCCTAAAAATCCCTCCCCCTCCTATGCACCACAAGGGAGAAGAAGAACAAATAGCAGTGGCAACACAACTAAATAAATAAAGCAACCATCCAAACCTGTGGACAGATTTATTAGTGCATACATAATAATTACTTGATTACAACAAATATAGGGAAGAATTCAAAAAATATTTTTTCCAAGAATATTATGATTTTCACTGAGAAGCCCATTAAATAATGTAGGAGCTTATGAAAAATGATAAGATTCTAAAATAGGCACCAACATAATCAGTTACTCTTCCCCTTGACTAATACCAAGCTGAAATTTACTAGTTTCTCTCTTGTCCTCATAATAAAAGAGAACAAAAAATACAAAGTTCTTTTTAAAGATGAGGGAGAGTAAAGACTTTACACGTACAATAATCACAACACAATGGTTTAATCAGCAAGCACTATATTTTTTACGTCTAGCCCTGCAACTGATACAAGCTATTGAACAAACCTATAGGTAATACTGAAGCGAGCGAGTTAGGTGAATAATGAAACGTTGACAATCTGAGCAACTTCCCACGAGGCCAACTACAACTCCCTCAAAATTGGCCAACCCCTTTTGATAATATCATTGATCTTGGCATCAATACGCTTTTGGATATTAGGAGGGCAAAGCTCTGCTACATATCCATTCAATTTCGTTGCCAGGCTAGACCTCTCAAGCTCCTCGGCAGGAAGGTTGCCAATTAATTGAAGAAGAATGGTATTTTGCTTGAGTTCAAATTTCTGCATATTAAGAACAAAACAGGCAATATTTTAGTTTTCACCTGTTACAGAAAGTTGTTTTAGGTAAAATTGTCTAATGTTTCATCCAATGTAACATCAATCCAGGACTATGCATGTATGACCATTGAAATGTGAACATCTTCCATTCAATGCCCTTTCAAACAGGTATCCTGGCAATTTCCAGTTTTTTCCAAGAATAACAACTCCAACAAATAAATAACTATTGCAATGTACAGACGATAAAACAATCCTTTTATTTGTTGTTAAGGCTTTTATAAAGCTGGTTTTTTATTTATCTAGAAGGGTGGTTGCCCCCTATTCCCTTTTCTTCTTTCTCTTGTACACTACCTTTTTTTTATACAAACACAATATAGGCCAATGTGTGGCAAGAAACTCGCAGGTTCTCTAAAATCTCAAAGTTGACATCAGAGAAGGTACAATCCTGCTGTCTCTTCCATTCACCACCATCTGTTCCGTCTGCTATCAGGATATCACCAATGAGATCAGGGTTTTGTGTGCCTCGATGAGCACAACCTAACCCAACTAGTCATGTGGCCAGAATCACAGCCACACTCCCTCATGCGCCCCCTTCTTCAGGTGCCCTGTTTGATATGTGAAGCCACACACTGCCATTCGGTTGTTGGAACATCATTGCGTCTGCCCAGAAATGTTTGTTGGTGCAGTCTAGTTCCTTATCTAGCCTCACCTCCATTTTGCCTCTACTAAAATGGAGTAAATCTAGCCTTCGTCTGAAAAAGAAAGTGCTTTCTTCTCCTTTTTCACAAAACGGCTTCCACATATTGTCTATCTCTCAAACTCCCACTATTACAACAAAGAAACTAAAGGACAACAATTTTCTACCATGGGCTTCCTTTGTGGAACTTTGGTTCTTAGGTCAAGGTTACCATGATCTTCAGGTGCTTCTGATCACATAGTTGGTAATGCTTCTTTAATTTCTTCAATGTCACCCCTTAAATTTCCTCACCTAATTACCTTGGCAGATATAGGAATAGAATTGCTTCCAAAAACTTTGGTTAAGTTTCTCTTTATCCCTCATAGAATCTAAGTTCTGTTTTATTTATCCTTAACTGTCCTTTCAAACTAATCACTTTGAGTAAAATTTGATAGTCCTTTAATTGCTCAATAACATCTAATGATGATTCTTTTGTCATTCAGGAACATGGTATGACTTAGATAATTGGAAGAATACATGAGTCTCGGGGCCTCTACTATTGTGAAATACAGTCATTTGAATTTTGCCCTGTTGTTTTGTCTCCTAAGCTTGTTTATGATCTGTTGAGTCATCCAAGTTTGTCAAAATTAAAACTTTTTGGTTCCACGTCTTAAAAAAATTAGAAGCATTAGACCATGAATCATATCAGTCAGACAAACATATTAGGTCTTATTTCCCAAACAAACTTAAAAAGACGTAATTTGATTTTTACTACCATTCACTCAAATTAGTGTTGTCAAACATCAATTGTAAATAAACGATTTTGGAAACGAAACCTGGTGATCAGGCTCTGCAGGGTAAAATGTTCCAAGTTGTAGAATTTGAGTAGTCACAATGCTGCTTCTTGACCTGGTTTGTTCCTGCTCTTTGCTGACAGAAGCCATTCTTGATTCTTCAGTTCCATTGACAAAAATAATAGATCTGCCAGAATACAGGCATTGTTCAGTACATAACACTCAGCATGAGGCTGAATATGGGGAGGATCTCAAAAGTGGTGGTTGCGATAGTACTCCTCCTACCTGTATTGTTTACCCACATCAGGACCTTGGCCATACACTTGCCTAGGATCATGGTTTGACCAAAAGACATCCAGTAGATCCCTAAAACTATTCTGCTGTGGATCATACTCAACCTGCATTGTAATAGCAACCCATAATGGCTAATTTAATTAAGATCGACCAACATCAACTCATCATAATAATAAATTCAAGCAGTTATATCTGAATATTAAGATGTAGCATGGATTGATGAATTTAGTTTCTTCACAAAAAATAAAAAAAATTCTCTTATTTGTTCAATATTACAAAATATTATCAATATATACTAGTCTTCACGGATTCAAGAATCAAGACAACCATGACATGATAAAGCATGCAATAATACTCTCTTTGCCAGATCCACAAATAAAAGTTTTTCTTTCATGAACAATGGACATACGACTCCAAATTATTCAACACATATCACAGTCCCTGCCATCCACAACTTAAAGTCAAATGTTCACGAGTTCCTCCATAGCTTGACAATTTCATGATTTATAGAATAATAAGGATATATATACAGATCAAACAAAGTGATGGAAGACATTAGTCCGCCTATGGCCTTTGGAGTTTACAGACATAAAAGAACGCAAATTTTCACTCAGTTATTGGTACATTGGTTTGACACATACTAACCATTAGCACTCTTTATGCAACCTTTGCCACATGTGAGGACATAGCATTTCTTTGGAAATAGAAGCCTTGAGCTGTTATTGGATTTTGTTGGATTCTTTAGATGTTTCATGTTTTCAACTCTAGCAAGGTAACTCAGTTACGATGACAATCTAGGAACAAGAAACTCGTCTATTGAAAAGAAGACAAGACGTGTTGAGCCAGAAAACTTATTCCCTGAACTGCTACTAGGAAATACATAGAAAATGTGGGTAAGGTTGTAACAATAAGCAAACACCACAGTCTAATTGCTGGTTGGACAAATCTCATTCCCCAATCATTTGATGAAATGCAATAATCCCAATCCAAAACATCAATATAGAGAAACTTTACCCGGCGAAATGAACTGAACTCTAATATCATCAGAGTAGTTTCAACAAGGACGATTAACATATTCATTTCAAACCGACACCACAGTTACTCATCCCTTCCAAGCTCTAGTAATTAAAATGAGATTCATCCCTATAAACAATTGATTAAAAAATGAACCTATAAATTTGTCACGAATACGGACGTCACAATTTCAACCAATTAGTGATAGTAAGTTCATTTTATATTTTAGTAAGAATAAGAGGCAATTGAGTGGGAAATTAGAGAAACTGGGAACCTTGACGCATTCGGCATGGTCACCCAAGCTTCGGTATTCGGGATTGGACTTGGATCCGCCGGCGTAGCCAACTGTAGTGTGAACAACGCCGGGCAAGCAGCCGAAGACGGCTTCGGATCGCCAGAAGCTCCCGAGGGCGAAGACAGCCACCTGCAAGCGCTGTTGGTCGGATTGGTGGAGGGCGGGTGGGGCGACCCGATCGGGAAATCTGATGCAGAGAGCATTGTCCACGAGGATGAGGAATAGAACGATTAACACTGAGAAAACTTGATGTTGATGATGATGATGAAGATGATAAAAACGGTTATGGTTCCTCTCTGGAACTGCCATTTTCCCACTCGCCCAGGTGTTGCGTTTTGTCTCTGGGAACGAGTTTTGGTTGTCGTTTTAGGGAGGTGAACCTCACAAAATGCCCCTACGCGCCTCCCACCTTCCACCTGTATGTCGTTTTATTCATTTCTCTCTATCATACGACACCAATGCGATGGAGGACTGTGGCGTTTCACACACACAGGGAATAATTTTCGTATTTAAATTTACCTACATTATTACGTGCGATATATTTTTAAAAGTTAAATCATTATTAATATTCTTCTTTTTATCAGATCACCGTTAGTTTTCTCGACGTTTATAAAACACAGTATGAGAGAGTATTAATCTTCTTTATCTAAGTTTATTTACTTTTATGAGTGCTTTTTTTATAAAAAATAAATTAAAAGGAAGGAAAGAGAAATTGAAAAAATGTGAGATGATTTATATGACAAATACTGAAAGAAAAAAATGGTAATTATAGATCGGATATTTAAATTAAGCTTCGTCACGTTATTTTAAGACTGAAAATTTGTGTATTAATAAAAATTTGCCGAATAAAATCGAGATCGATATATTTAAGTAGATATTTTGAATGAGAAAAAAAGTTATTGAAGAAAGTGATAGTCTGATTCCGTAACAAATGTATCAGTAACTTTATAATTATGTAATTATAATAATTATATAGTTATTTGATTCTAATTTATTTATTATTTTTTGAAGGGACAAGTTTTCCTTCTTCACGTTACTTTATGTTCATCGTATTTTTTCACTTTATTCATATCTCTCTGTCCCACATTTTCTGCCCACACTTTCTTTCATTTCCTTCCTTACCACCAAAGGTAGAAGGAAAAGGATGCCACCAAAATGAATTACTATTGGAAAATAAATACTGATTTTATCTTTCATTAAGAGGGATACATGTATCATTCATGAAATTTGCTATTATGTTGCAGATTCCGTTTACAATTGAAGTGGTAAAATTTTATCATCAATCATCTCTTCAATCTATGCACAACCTACATCATGAAAAAGCCTTAATAGCTGGATCCAAAAGAAGCCAGATATTTCATCATCCAAAGATTGCCAGTCACAAATGATGATAATAACTATTTCTTGCACTCTCATCTAGACAAAACGTTAAATACACTAATTTAGTAATAATGTCATTCAAAATGCAAAGACACAAAAATACCTCCACAAAAAATCACCAGAAAGGTATTTAATAATCATCACCGCCGCCTGAGTAAATTTATACAATAAACAATGTAAAATAATGTGTTTGGTAATATACTTTTCGCTCAAAATCTAAACTCATACAGAATTGCTAGAGCTTCTACGCTGTGTTCAATCTTTTATGATTATATATTGGATTCTATTAAAAAATAATGTAAATATAATATCACGGTTAAGTTATACGAACGAGTTAATCAAAGAGAATAAAAAAAAACTTGAAGTATTAGTTAATAACCACTGCAACTCCGAAAAGCTACAAGGAATCCAAAAACAAATCACCAATGTCACCATAACAACAACAGTGCCATCATTCAGCAATAGGTAGGACATGTAACTTAAAAAGATATAAATGACCGTCTATTAAAAACTCCATGTTCTGGGGAGAAAATGGTTCTCAAAACAGAGGATAAACAGATTAACATAACAATCTAGTAAGAAAAACAAAAATGGAAAACACGAAATGAAATAATATACCAATCCTAACAACACTCTCTCCTTAAACCTTATCAGCCTTGGAAGCAGTTGCAGCAGCTTGTCCCCTAAGACGACCAGTCCTCCTAGCAGCAATGAGACCAACCTTTTGTCCAGGAGGAGCATCACGCCTGACAGTACTG